>Ga0302326_10003887_pt1 | contig 34960 bp, 25 predicted proteins | sample Palsa_T0_3_FD_202264 | JGI IMG/M metagenome (GOLD analysis project Ga0302326, IMG submission 202264) | Peat permafrost microbial communities from Stordalen Mire near Abisko, Sweden - Palsa_T0_3 | ecosystem: Environmental > Terrestrial > Soil > Palsa > Peat permafrost | place: Sweden: Abisko...
GAAGGCGTCACGCTGCAAGAGCAGGTGGACGAAATCACCGGCATGTCGCAGTGGGTGGTGACCGATTACATCGACGAAAAGCGCATCCCCACCGTCATCATGCGGCCCGAAGGCGGCTCCCGCGCGGATGAAAAGCGCTACCTCATGCCTACCCACGCTCACCTGATGGTGACCGATGGCGAAGACGCTCACGCGGGCGACGTGATCGCGAAGATCCCCCGCGCCACTACCAAGACCAAGGACATCACCGGCGGTCTGCCGCGCGTGGTGGAGCTGTTCGAGGCGCGCAAGCCTCGCGAGACGGCCATCATCGCGGAGATCAACGGCATCGTGCGCTACGGCGAAGTCGCCAAGGGCATGCGCAAGATCAGCATCACGGCCGACGACGGCGAGCAGAAGGATTACAACATCCCGCGCGGCGTACACATCAACGTGCAGGAAGGCGAGCGTGTGAAGGCGGGCGATCCTTTGATGGACGGCCCGCGCAATCCGCACGACATCCTGGCCGTGCTCGGCGAAAAGGAACTGCAGAAGTACCTGGTGAACGAAATCCAGGAAGTCTACCGTCTGCAGGGCGTCAACATCAACGATAAGCACCTGGAAGTCATCTCGCGGCAGATGATGCGCTGGGTCAAGGTCGACGACATCGGCGACACCGAGTTCCTCCCGGAAGAGGTCGTGGACAAGTTCAAGTTCCGCGAAGAGAACGCTCGGGTCGTGGATGCGGGCGGCCGTCCGGCCACCGGAAAACCAGTGCTGCTGGGCATCACCAAGGCGTCGCTCTCCACCGATTCGTTCATCTCGGCTGCGTCCTTCCAGGAAACCACGCGCGTGCTCACCGAAGCCGCCATCAACGGCAAGGTGGATTACCTCCGCGGCCTCAAGGAAAACGTAATCATGGGCCGGCTCATTCCGGCCGGCACCGGCATGGAATACTATCGCCACGTGAAGATCGCGGGCGAAGACGTGGTGGAAGAAGAGCCCATCGCGGAAGAAGTATCGCTTGCCGGCGACCTGGGCGGTTACGAAGACGAAGCCCGCAGCGTTTACGCGGGCGGCCTGACCGAGGAGCCGGGCGAAGAGACCGTCGCCGAGTAATCGCGCGCTACCGTAAGTACAAGGCGGGCCTTTCGGGGTCCGCCTTTTTTATTGGCACCTGCTCCACGAGGCAGTGTGCTTTGCAGTGTTACGATAAGTGTGAATGAAACGCGCCAAACAGCCTGCTCCTGTCGTCCGCCGCAGCATCGCGTTGCCTCGAACTTTGGTCGACGAGGTTATATCCATTGCGCCGGCTCCGCTTCGCGCCAACTTCAATCGGCTCGTAACTACTGCTCTCCGCGATTTTGCTGAAGCGCAGCGCGCTCAGGCCTTCGAGCGAGCCATGCAAGAGATGGCTGCCGATCCCGAAATCCAGTCTGAGTGCCGCGCGATCGCGCGTGATTTCGCCCATACAGAACTGGATGGTTTGCCCGATGATTAAGCGTGGCGAGATCTATTTCGTGTCGCTCGATCCGGCCAGAGGCCGGGAGCAGGCTGGGAGAAGACCGGTCCTGGTGGTCTCGTCCGATTCCGTCAACGCCCAACCGCTCGTGGTCACCGTGGTGGCTGGGACCGATTCAAGAAACGTCTCGCGAAACTATCCCACGAACATCCGGATCACGGCCACGGAAAGTGGACTGCCCAAGGACACGGTTTTCCTCTGCTTCCAGGTCCGCTCGCTCGATCACGCGCGCTTTCAGGAGCCAAGAGCGAGCCGCGCTGGAGTGCTGCCGCCAAAGCGCATGGCAGAAGTGGAAGATGCTCTTCGCCGCGTCCTGGTCCTATAGTCGCGCTACACTGATGCCGTGCCCCAAAGAATCACGCTCGATGCGGCCTATTGGTGCGCCTACGAGGAGTGGAAGCGCTTGCCCGAAGACCTAGGCGGTCGGATCGATGCGTCCCAGCGCTTCACCCGGGACGAAGCGCATGAACGGCGCTGACTACGACGTCATCATCGCCGGCGGCGGCGTCATCGGCGCGTCCATCGCATGGCGACTCGCCCGCAACCACCTGCGCGTCCTGCTCCTCGAGGCTGCAAGAATCGGCGCCGAAGCCAGCTCCGCGGCCGCAGGAATGCTCGCGCCCGGTGGCGAATTCAACGATGCGGCTATGCGCGATTTCGCGAACCGGAGCCTCGCGATGTACCCGCGCTTCATCCGCGAGATCGAAGCCGACAGCGGTCTTCTGATTGAGTTCCGGCGTACGGGTACGGCGGAGCTCGATGCCCCCGCGCGCCCCGGATCGCGCCCGCTCACTCGCGACCAGCTGCGCGCTCTCGTGCCGCTCGCCCGCGCTGACGCCGCCTCCGCCATCTTTTTCCCCGACGACGCCATCGTCGATCCCGCCAGCCTGATGACCGCCCTCCGCGCCGCCTGCCTTGCTAGTGGGGTTCAGGTTCAGGAAGGATCGCCGGTTACCGCGATTCAGGCCGATTCGAGCTGTGCGCGAATCGGCGATGTCCACGCCCGCGCTGCCGTACTCGCCGCGGGCGCTTGGTCCAGCCAGGTCGCGGTGACAGTGGAAGGCCGCCCGAATGAGCTGCCGCGCAGCTTTCCAATGAAGGGCCACCTGCTCGGCTATCGCCTCCCCGCCGGATCGCTCGCCACCACCGTCCGCCACAACCACACCTACGTTCTCCAGCGCGCCGACGGATTCACCATCGCAGGCTCGTCCACCGAAGACGCCGGCTTCGACCGCGCAATCGATCCCGCCATCGTTTCGGAAATAGCCGCCCGCGCCGGCGCCCTGGTCCCCGCCCTTCGCGCTCTGCAGCCCGAATCGGTCTGGATCGGCTTCCGCCCTGGGACCGATTCCCCCGCCCCGCACATCGGCCGCGTGACATCGAACAACGCCGCCAGCCGCCTTTGGCTTGCCTACGGACACTACCGCAACGGCATCCTGCTCGCTCCCGCCACGTGCGATCGCATCTGCCGGGAAATCAGCGCCGCCTTTGCCGAACCACGCGCGTGAGCAAGTGGCCCGCAGCGCTAGAATAACCGAGGATGCCGCCGCCGTGAATCTCTCCCTCACCCGCCTCGCGTTGCGCCTGTTGTTGTCGCTGGCCGGCGTGGCCATCGTCACGGCCACTGCGTTCTTCGCCATTCCGCATAATCCCACCACCGTGGGCTTCGCCTACTTGCTCCTGGTCCTGCTGATTGCGAGCAACTGGGGCCTCGCCGAAGCAACCCTGGCCTCCATCGCCGCGACGCTCGCCTTCAATTTCTTCTTTCTGCCGCCCATCGGAAAGTTCGCCATCGCCGATCCCCAAAACTGGGTCGCGCTCTTTAGCTTTCTCGCCACCTCTCTCATCGCCAGCCGCCTCTCGGCGCGCGCCAACCGGCAAGCTCTGGATGCCATCGAGCGCCAGCGCGACATCGAGCGCCTGTATACCTTCAGCCGGGCCATTCTGCTCACCGATCCAGTGGATCCCATCGCCAAACAACTCGCGCGCAAGCTCGCCGAAGTTTTCGAACTCGCCTCCGTCGTGCTCTTCGACCGGCGGACTGGAGAGATCCACCGCGCCGGCCCCACCGATTTCGATGCCGTAGATTTCGATGCCATGCAGACCCAGCTACGCGACACCGCCTCCCAAGGCACGTCCTTCTTCGACCCCGAGCGGAAGCGCGTAATCACCGCGGTTCGCCTCGGCTCCGAGCCCATCGCCAGTTTTGCCCTCCAGGGCGCCTTCATGCAAGACTCGGTTTTGCAGGGCGTCAGCAACCTCATCGCCATTGGATTGGAACGCGCCCGCGCGCAGGACTTGGCCCATCAAGTGGAGGCCGCGCGCCGCAGCGAGCAGCTTCGCGCCACGCTGATCGACGCCATGGCGCATGAATTCAAGACGCCGCTCACTTCCATCCGCGCCGCCACCACGTCCCTGTTGTCTTCGCCCGATCAGCCCGTCGAGAGCCGAACTGAACTGCTCGAAGTGGCCGACGAGGAGGCCAGGCATTTGCAGGCGCTCATCGACGACGCGGTGGATATGGCGCGCCTGGAATCCGACCACGACAACCAGATAAAACTACGCCGCGAACTGACCGATCCCAAGGAACTGGTCGATGACGTGGTGACGTCGCTGCATACCCAGATCGACAACCGTCCCGTTGAGATTCGCTCCGAGGGATCGCTGCTTCCGTTGCCGCTCGACCGCCGTCTGCTGAAACTCGCCCTCAAACAGGTGCTCGACAATGCTCTCAAGTATTCCCCGCCCCGCTCCCCGGTGACGGTGCGCGTGTCCAACGCCTGCATATCGGATGGACATCGCGCCATCGACTTCGAAATCACCGATCACGGCCCCGGAATACCAGCGCAGGAACAGGGCCGCGTGTTTGAGCGCTTTTATCGCAGCCCCTCGGTCAAGAATCAAATCCCGGGCTTCGGCCTCGGCCTTGCAATCGCAAACACCATCGTGCATGCGCATCATGGAGAACTCACCGTAAACAGCCGTCCCGGAGAAACCACGTTTCGATTGACGCTGCCATTGCAGGACTCAAACGGAGCGCGCCCGTGAGCCAGGGACGCATCCTGGTGGTTGACGACGAGCCCCAGATCCGCCGCATCATGCGCACCGCTCTCACCGGAGCCGGCTATGAAGTGGACGACGCCAAAACCGGCGAGGAAGCCCTGGAGAAGCTGCGCGATTATCATCCCGACTTGGTCCTGCTCGACATGAATATGCCCGGCATGGGTGGATTGGCCGCCTGCCGCGAGATCCGCGCGGGAACCGGCGTGGGAATTATCATGCTCACGGTGCGCAACACCGAAAAGGATAAGGTCGAAGCGCTCGACGCCGGCGCCGACGACTTCGTCAACAAGCCCTTCAGTACGCCCGAGCTGCTGGCCCGCATCCGCGCGGCTCTTCGCCGTGTCCCGATCTCTACGCAGTCCTCCGCCCCTCGGATTCGCATTGGCGATCTCGTCATCGATTTTGTGGGCCGTACCGTCTTCAATGGCGCGCGCACCAGCCATCTTACGCCCAAGGAGCTGGATCTCCTCCGCTATCTCACCAGCCATCCCAATGAAGCCGTGGCTCACCGCGAGCTCCTGCAAGCGGTTTGGGGACCCGACTATGGCGACCAGGTCGACTACCTGCGCGTGTTCATCCGCAATCTTCGTAAGAAAGTGGAGCGCGATCCCGATCGTCCCGAATACATTGCCACCGAACCCTGGGTCGGCTACCGCTTCAACGGCAGCCCGGAACCGTTTTGAGTCAACGAAATCCGTTCGAGAGACCGAAGAAGAGCAGCCCGATTCGGAAACCGAGGCCGATGATTGGTCTTCCGCTGAGGAATGGAAATCGTGTGGCGCACGCACTCCTGCGTGCCGCATTCACACTCGTGTGAATGCTTAGGACTTGGTCTTGGGCATTTCCAACAACTTGTTGAAGCCTCCTCGCCTGCCATGCATCCTACTTTCAGGCCCTGATCGACATGCCATCGCCTTTCACCGGATTCGTTCACGTGCGCGGCGCGCGTCAACACAACCTCAAGAACATCGATCTCGATATCCCCAGAGACGCCCTGGTGGTCTTCACCGGCGTGTCCGGCTCCGGCAAATCCTCGCTCGCTTTCGGCACGCTGTACGCGGAAGCGCAGCGCCGCTATTTGGAATCCGTCGCGCCCTACGCCCGGCGTCTCTTCGACCAGATGGGCATCCCCGAAGTGGATGCGATCGATGGCTTGCCCCCGGCCGTCGCACTCCAACAGCAGCGCGGATCGCCCACCACCCGCTCGTCGGTGGGGAGTGTTTCTACCCTGTCCAATTTGCTTCGTATGCTGTATTCGCGCGCCGGGACTTACCCGCATCACCAGCCGCATCTCGAAGCCGAATCGTTCTCCACCAATACGCCGGAGGGCGCCTGCCCACAATGTCACGGCCTCGGCCGAATCTATGACGTGACGGAGCGATCCATGGTCCCGGACGATTCCCTGACCATTCGTCAACGCGCGATCGCTTCCTGGCCCACCGCTTGGGGTGGCCAAAACCAGCGCGACATTCTGGTCTCGCTCGGCTATGATGTCGATCGCCCGTGGCGCGACCTTCCCAAGAAGGATCGCGATTGGATTCTCTACACCGATGAGCAGCCCACCGTACCGGTCTACGCCGGTTTCACTCCCGCCGAAACTCGCCGGGCTTTGAAGCGCAAGGAGGAACCTAGCTATCAAGGCACCTTCATCGGCGCCAAGCGCTACGTCCTGCATACTTTTGCCAACACGCAGAGCGCGTTGACCAGGAAACGGGTCTCGCAATTCCTGGTGAGCGCCGAATGCCCTCTGTGCCATGGGAAGCGCCTTCGCCGCGAATCGCTCTCGGTGAAATTCGAAGGCTTCGATATCGCCGAAATGTCCGCGATGCCCCTTCTTCGCCTCACCGGCATTCTGCGTCCCACTGCCGAGGGAACTTCCAGCACGATAACGAAGTGGGCGGTCGAGCATCCTGAAAAAGCACTGGTCGCGCAGCGCATCGCTCAGGATCTGGTCGGACGAATCAGCGTGATGCTCGATCTCGGCCTGGGCTATCTTTCGATGGAACGCAGCACGCCGACGCTGTCGCCCGGCGAACTGCAGCGTCTGAGATTGGCCACACAGGTCCGCTCGAATTTGTTCGGCGTGGTGTATGTCCTGGATGAACCGTCCGCCGGCTTGCATCCCGCCGACACCGAGGCCCTACTGGCCGCGCTCGAGCGATTAAAAGCCTCCGGCAATTCGCTGTTCGTGGTCGAACATGATTTGGACGTGATCCGCCGTGCCGATTGGATTGTCGATATCGGACCGGCCGCCGGCGAGCAGGGCGGCTTGGTGCTGTACAGCGGCCCGCCCCCGGGCCTCGAACACGTTCACGAATCCCAAACCCGCCTGCATCTATTCGGACTTGAATCCCTCGCCCCACGCAAGCCGCGCTCTCCCAAAGGCTGGCTGCGCCTCGCCGGCGTCACTCGCAATAATCTCGACCAGCTCGATGTCGCATTTCCGCTGAGAGTGTTTACGACCGTGACCGGCGTTTCCGGATCCGGCAAGTCGAGCCTGGTGAGCCAGGCGCTGGTGGAACTGGTTGGCGAACATTTGGGCCAGAAGGTCGCTTCCGATGAAGAAGAAGTCGAAGAGCTCGAGCGGCGCGAGCCAACCACGATCGGCGGCCGGATCACCTCTGGAATAGGAGCCATCAAGCGCCTGGTGCGCGTGGATCAAAAGCCCATTGGACGCACGCCGCGCTCCAACCTCGCCACCTACACGGGACTCTTCGACTACGTCCGCAAGCTCTTCGCCGCCACCAAACAGGCGCGCTCCCGTCATTATGGCGCCGGACGATTTTCGTTCAACGTTCGCCAGGGTCGCTGCGAAACTTGCGAGGGCGAGGGCTTCGTTTTTGTCGAACTGCTCTTCTTACCCAGCGTCTATGCGCCCTGCCCCACTTGCCACGGCGCTCGCTATAACGCGAAGACGCTGGAAATCAAGTACAAGGACAAAACCATCGCCGAGGTGTTGGGGTTGACCGTCAACGCAGCGTGCGAGTTCTTCGCCGACGAGCCCCAGGTGCTGCGCGCCCTGAGCGTCTTGCGCGAAGTCGGCCTCGGCTACTTACGGCTCGGCCAGCCCGCAACCGAGCTCTCCGGCGGAGAAGCTCAGCGAATCAAGCTCGCCACCGAGCTGCAACGCATTCAGCGCGGAAATACCCTCTATATTCTCGACGAACCCACCACCGGCCTGCATCCCTCCGACGTCGAGAAGCTCGTTGCGCAGCTGGACGGGCTGGTCGAATCCGGCAATACCGTCATCGTCGTGGAGCACGACATGCGCGTAGTCGCGGCCAGCGATCACATCATCGATATCGGTCCCGGCGCTGGCGAAGAAGGCGGCCGCGTGGTCGCCTCCGGAACGCCGGCCGATGTGTCCAGCGCGCGTGAGAGCCGCACGGCGCCGTATCTAGCCCGCTTCCTGGATTTATACCATCCGGACCAAGTATTGTTGGGGTAAACTTAGCTAAATCTTGGTATGCCGCTTTCTACAGGCGACAAACTCGGTCCTTACGAGATCCTTACGCCTGTCGGCGAGGGCGGAATGGGTGAAGTCTACAAAGCCCGCGACAACCGCCTCAACCGCTTCGTAGCGATTAAGGTTTCAAAAGACCAATTCACGGATCGATTCGAGCGCGAGGCTCTCCTGGTAGCTTCGTTGAATCATCCGTACATCTGCCAGCTTTACGACGTCGGACCAAATTACGTGGTCTTCGAGTACATCGACGGCGCCCTACTGACCGGCCCCATGCCTCCCGCGGACGCCGTGCGAATTGCGCTACAGATCGTCGAGGCTCTGAAAGAGGCGCACAAACACGGCATCATTCACCGGGATTTGAAGCCCGCGAACATCCTGCTCACGGCGCACGGCGTAAAGGTACTGGATTTCGGACTAGCGAAACAGACCCGCCATAATCCGCAGGCGGACGACGAAACTCAAACCTCGGAACTCACCCGCGCAGGCGGCGTGATGGGAACGCCGGCCTACATGGCGCCCGAGCAATGGCAAGGTAAGCCCGCCGATGCGAGATCGGATATTTATGCCTTCGGCTGCGTGCTGTACGAACTGCTTATTGGCGCTCGGCCCGGACGCGAACGAGCTCCGGTGAAACCAGCGACGCTCGAAGCGATCGTTCGCAAATGTCTGGCGGACGACCCTGCCAAGCGTTTCCAATCCGCCGCGGAGCTCAGGACCGCGCTGCTGGGAGCGGCAAAGGGCGGTGGCCGGATGAGGTGGTATGCAATCACCGCGGCGGTGTTGGTCTTGGTCGTAGCCGGCGTGACGGGCTTGTTCTGGCGGCGCGCGCAAGCCAGGCCCAAGCTCACCGACCAGGATGTGCTGGTGGTAGCAGACTTCGAGAATAAAACCGGTGATCCGGTTTTCGATACGGCTCTGAAGCAGGCGCTGGCGTTTCAGCTCCAGCAGTCGCCGTTCCTCAAGGCAATGGATGAGGCGGAGGTCCGCGATACATTGAAGCTGTCTGGCCGGGCGCCCGACGTCCGCGTTACCGGCGAGATCGCGCGCGACGTCTGCCTTCGGGAAGGCCAAAAAGCCACGCTCGAAGGCTCCATCGCAGCGTTCGGCTCCCAGTATCTGATCGCTCTCCAGGCGGTGAACTGTCAAACCGGAGAAACCTTCGCCCGCGAGCAGGCCGAGGCTGCCGGAAAAGAGCATGTTGTGGACGCGCTCAGCCGGGCGACCAGTTCCATGCGAGCCAAGCTGGGAGAATCGCTCAGCACAATAGAAGGCGAAAACCGCGTGTATAAACACGCAGTCACCACCAGATCGCTGGAAGCCTTACAGGCATATTATATGGGCGACGAAGAGCGGTTCAAGAAGGGCAGCCGGCAAGCCGCGATCCCGTTCTACCGGCATGCCACCGAACTCGACCCCAATTTCGCGTTTGCCTTCGCAGTGCTCGGACTGGACCAGTTCATGGTAGGCGATGTGGCGCAAGGGAAAGAAACAATTGAGAAGGCTTACGCCTTGAAAGACCGCGTCAGTGAGCACGAGCGGCTCGATATCGAACACTTCCGCTACACCATCCGGGGGGACGAAAAGAAAGTCCTGCAGATCAATGAGCTGCTCGCTCGAAGATATCCTCGCGATCCAGTTGCCCGCGCCAACCTGGCCGGCGATTACCTTCACGCCGGTGAGCCAGAGAAAGCGCTGCCGGAGGCCCAGGCGGCAATCCGGAACGGCCCAAAGATTATCAAGGGATACATCACCGCTTATGAGGTATTGGTGGATATGAACCGGCTCGACGACGCGAAGGCCACGCTGCAACAAGCAATTTCGAAGGGATTCGACCTCCCGAGCATCCACGAACCCCTCCTCTATATCGCGTGCGCTGAAGGCGATGCGCAGACTCAACTGCGGGAAACCCAGTGGCTCACGAGTCACCAGGCGGAGGCAGCGGCGCTGGAAGACCGGGCGAACGACGCGGCCGCGCTCGGCCATTTGAAGCAAGCGCAGGAAGTGTTTCGTAAAGGTGCGGAGGCTGCGCGGCAACATCCATCCGACACGGCTCCTCAACAATTTCTCACAGAGTCTGCTACCGCCGATGCGCTGTTCGGAAATTGCGCTGCCCATGGGCCGAAGGTGCCGGCCATCGTAAACGCACCGTGCAATGTAGCGGAAGCGAAGAAGTTCACTGAGCAGCAGTCTGCGAACGGACGTGTGTTGATCACGGGACCAGAGGCGTACATCCGAGGATCGGTCCTACTCGCCGAGGGCCAGGTATTGGACGCGGCAAGCGTGTTTTCGCAAATGGTTGACCGAAAGGCCGCCAATTGGGGTCCCGAGTACCCCGCCGCGCAGGTCGGCCTGGCACGCGCCGCAAGAATGATGGGCGACTCCGCCCGCGCCAAGAAGACCTACGAGCAATTCTTCGCGTTTTGGAAGGACGCCGATCCCGATATTCCTCTGCTGCTCGCAGCCCGAAAAGAATACGCGGTGTTGAAATAGACCAATGACACATTCCACGCTGCCATTCTCCATCCAAATCGAATAACTTGCGATTCCCCACCCCCGCGATCGCGGACCCGCTCTGCTATTCTCGACCCAAATGGATCGCACCGCCCTCGCGTCCCGGAACCCTCAAAAATACGCGCTCAAACACAAAACTACCCCAGATGCGCCACCCAGCCAGCCACCAATAACCAGCCACCAACAACCATTCTGATATCATGCCCCTTCGGATCGTCCACGACGATGATACCCTCCGCCATCCCAGCGTCATCGCCGCCTAAGCTCCATTCCATCCGCCCCACCCGCGCCCGCCACGTCGTGCTCGCCATGACGGTGGCCGTCTACATGATCACCTACATGGACCGCACCATCATCGCGTCAGCCATGCCCCTCATCCGCAAAGATCTCGGCTTCTCGCTCATCACGGCCGGTTGGATCCTCTCTAGTTTCCGCCTGGGCTTCACGCTCTTTCAGATCCCCAGCGCCTGGTTCGGCGACAAAATCGGCCCGCGCCGCGCGCTCGCAATTATCGTCACCTGGTGGAGTGTATTCACCTCCCTCACCACACTCGCCTGGAGCGCCGCCTCCATGGTCACGATCCGCTTCATCTTCGGCGCCGGCGAAGCGGGCACGTTTCCCATCGCCACGCGCTCGCTTTCCCGCTGGATGCTGCCCGCCGAACGCGGCTTCGCACAGGGACTCACGCACGCCGGCTCGCGCCTCGGCGCAGCCATCACGCCCCCGCTGGTGGTTTGGATGATCGTGCTCTACGGTTGGCGCTCGCCCTTCCTCGCGTTCGCCGGACTCGGATTGGTTTGGTCCGCTCTCTGGTTCTTCTACTATCGCGATACGCCGGAGCAGCATCGTGGCGTCAACGCCTCCGAGCTGCAGTTGATTCAATCCACCACCGGCGGCCCGCGCCAGCAAGTGGGAGTGCGCGTGCCCTGGCGTCGCATCTTGTCGAGCCACACGGTCTGGCTACTCGCCCTGATGTATTTCTGCTACCAGTACGCGCTCGCCGTTTACCTGGATTGGTTCCCAACCTATTTGAACAGCCATCGCGGCTTCGACCTCAAGCAGATGGGATTCTACGCCAGCCTGCCATTGCTCGCCGGCACTCTCGCCGATCTCGCCGGCGGTTGGTTTTCCGATCTTCTACTGCGACGCACCGGCAACGTCACTCGCGCCCGCCGCTTCGTTGGTATCGCCGGCTTCGTCATCGCGGCCCTCGGCATTCTCCCCGCCACTCTCACGCACGACCCCAAACTCTCGGTCGCATTCAGTTGCCTGGCCTTCGGCGGCCTGGAATTGACCGTCGGCGTATCCTGGGCCATCCCGCTCGATATCGGCGGCGACTTTGCCGGCTGCACCGCGTCCGTAATGAACATGTGCGGCAATATCGGCGGCGCCATTTCGCCCGCGCTGCTGGCCTATCTGGTCAGAGCCTTCGGCTGGGACGTTCCATTCTTTGTCACTTCCGCGCTGTGCGTCGCCGGCGCGCTCATCTATGCCAAAATCGATGCGAGCCAGCGCATCTTTGCGGCGGCTTAACAATGCCCCATGGCCTGATGCCGCTTCTTCGCCTCTGTCAGTGGCTCCAATTAACGCCCGTCAGCGTCGCCATCCGCGAGTCCACTTGGGTGTTTCCCATTCTCGACGCTGTGCATTGCGTCGGCATCATCCTGGTCGCCGGCACCATCGTGATCGTCGACCTGCGCCTGCTCGGCCTCGGGATGCGCCGCCAGCCGGTTTCGAGCGTCATCGCGCAGGTCCTTCCCTGGACCTTCTTCGGCGTGGCCTTCATGTTCGTCACCGGCTCGCTGCTGGCCTGGGCCGAACCCGTCAAGCTCTATCGCAGTCCGTTCTTCCGTTGGAAACTTCTGTTTCTCGCGATCGCCGGTCTCAACGCATTGCTCTTTCACTACACCACGTTCTCGCCCGCCCGGGCACGCGTCGCCGCGGCGGTATCGATCGTGTCCTGGATCTCGGTGATTGCGGCCGGCCGCGCCATCGGCTACGAATTGAGCCGCTGAATCATGGACTTTTGCGAAGCTTTCGTCTGGATCGAACGGACGCCGATAGCCGAAGCGCTACGCACATCCCGGGTTCTGTTTCCGATGGTCGAAAGTATCCACCTGGTTGGCCTGGCGCTGTTCGCCGGACCGCTTTTTCTGACCAACATGGCGCTGCTGGGCCTCGCAATGCATCGTCAGCCCGTGGCGGAATTCGCTCGCGCGCTCTTGCCCTGGACCCGCGGCGGCATCGCTCTGCTGCTCGTCACCGGTCCGCTGATGTTTGCCGCGCAGGCCACCAAGTGGTACGACAATCCGGTCTTCTGGTTCAAAATGGGGCTTTTGACATTAGCACTCGCGTTCCAATGGCGCGTCCATCCCAAGGTCATGTCCGAAGCTGCTCCCGTGCGGCCGCTTTCCGCGAAGCTCATCGGCGGCGTCTCCCTGTTGCTCTGGATCAGCACCGCTCTTTCGGCCAAGATCATGGAGATGTTTTGACTCCCTCAGTGATCCAGCCCGAACTTGGGCTGGTGAGCGTTGCCATCGATTTTGATTTTCACAAACGTCCCGGCGCCATTCTTGGCAAAAAACGGATCGGCGGGCTTCAGCACCCAGCGCTTCCAGCCCGTCATGGTCTCGGAGAGCTTGGCATTTAGTTTAACGGCGCCGTGAAAGTCCAACATGTCGTTCGCCAGATCGTAGTTTCCGGCTACCGAGACGTCGGCGCCCGGAACCTCAAAGGCCAGCGACCGGAAAGTCATCACCTGGTTTTCCAAATGGAAGGAACCCTGCATGGTGGAAATCACCTGATCGATTTCCTCGTTCTTCGGCTGCCCTTGCCCGCGCCGGCTCAACTGATCGATCTGATTCTGAATCGTGGACTTGAGAAACTTGGCATCCTTCACATCGAACGTGCCGTCCAGCACCAGCTTCTCCTTCACCGTGCTGTTCAGCGGCGGAATCTCGATGCTGGACTGCATGTTGATCGTGCCTTCCATGAACGGCGACCCCTTCATCGCAAGACGCAGCAGATCGCGCATGTCGCCATTCGGCATCTTCACTTGAAGCGTGATGCTGCGCTTGGAATATTGCTCGTTCTTAATCACCGCGCCGGCCGTGGTGAAGTTAGTGTGGCCAAGCGTAGCACGTACCGGCTGCAGCGTCGTATTGCCGTTGCTTCCGTCCACCAAGGCTTCAAACGTAGTCGAGAGAGGCACCGGATTGCCCGACATCTTCAGGCTGAAATTTGGGACGTTCGCCGTGCCCCGCACGTTGACGGAATCCAGCGCGCCGTCAAACGTTCCCTTGGAAGACAGCGTCCCCGCGATCCCTTTGAAGATCCCAAGATCGGCATTGTCAAAAGTATAATTGCCCTTCAGCGGCGTATCTCCCGGCGTGGATGCGTTCCACGGTCCAAAATCGCCGCTGCTTTGTATTGTGCCGGGCGGCTTCGGAATCGTGAGATCGGCATCGTAACTCGAAGCCGAATTCGCGCCTACCGATTTCAGGTGCAGCCGGGCGATGTGGAATTTCAGCGGCGGCTTGCTGGTGTCGCTCGGCAGAAGCGTCAGCACCGCATTTCTGACCTGGACATTTTGGAAAGCGACGCCGGAGTTGGACTGGTCGTTGCTTCCCATGGCCGGCCGCTGGTCCTTGGGCGGAATGTTGATTTCCATGCCGTCGATCGAGACGAAGTTGACGGATTTCGTCGGTACAACCAGTACTTCCAGATCAACCGTGAAAAACAGCTTCTGAATCGCGAACATGGGCGGGCGGGTTCGGTCGCCGCCGAATCGCATGGTGATTCCCTGGGCCTCTACCGCAACGATCGCCCCGCGTCCATGCCGCAGCAGGATCTGGACGGTCGACATCTTCGGCCGGTTGATGTGCAAAGATCCGATCTCCACCTCGCTGTGAAAGCGCTCTTGCATGTACTTGATCGCCAAGGCCCGAACTTGGGGTTCGAATCGCCTGGCGATCACCGAGGCTGCAATATAAGCTCCCACCACCACTACTACGACGAAAACTGCCGCTCCCGCCAGTATGTACTTCGCTCGTTTGCTCACCAGTTAGTTGATGGTTACAACGGTAAGATTGTTTCGTTTAAGGCAAAATCTCGGTCCGCAGTATGTAGTCCAGGTTCGGGAAGCGTTGGACCAGATACTCATTGGCCTCGCCTTCCACGCGGGTGGGATCGATGTATTTGCCCTCCGGTCGCATCTCGCCATAGCCCGCATAGAACCTGTCCACTACGTCCATGCCCTGTACAACCTTGCCGAAGGGAGCGAAGCCCTGCTGATCGAGGGCCGGGTTGTCGGCCAAATTGATGAAGATTTCCGTCGCGCGCGTGCCGGGGCCCGACATCGCGTACGCCAGAGTTCCGCGCACGTTCTTTTGTTGCGGAGGGTCGTCCGCGATGAAATATTCGCGCCATTTGCCATGCACGTTGAAATCGCGATGCACGCCGAACTGCGCAATAAAGCCCGGGACCACCCGAAAGAACCGGCCCTGGTCGAAATAATGCATGCGGAGCAGCTCGTGAAAGCGATCCACGCCGTGCGGCGCCCAGGCGCGATACGCCTCAACCACAAAATCGCCTTGCGAGGTTTGGAACTTGGCGCGAAAGACCGGCGGGACCACGATGGGCTTGGGCGTTTCCTTGTGGCAGGCGGTCAAAAGCAAAGCCGTAACGAAAATGGCTGCGGTGCGCATCCCCAATTAGGGTACACTGGCGGGAAGCCATGCAAGGGAAAGTAGTGGTGATCACCGGGGGAACGTCCGGCATCGGACAGGTAGCCGCGGAAAACCTGGCTGGGATGGGCGCGCGTATCGTTCTAGTGGCCCGCAGCCAAAGCCGTGGCGAAGCCACGCTCGCGAAATTACGCCAAATTGCTCCGGGCGTGAAACACAGCATTCATTACGGCGATCTCTCGCGCCTGAAAGAATTAAGGCGCGTTGCAAAAGAGATCGCCGCCGCCGAGCCGCGCATCGATGTGCTCATCAACAATGCCGGCGCGATGTTTGGCCAGCGTCAAGTGACAGAAGATGGACTGGAGCTGACCTTAGCCACCAATCACCTCTCGTACTTCGTGCTGACTGAGGGCTTGCGCGATCGCCTGATCGCTTCCGCCCCGTCGCGCATCGTCAACACTTCGTCGCACGCTCACTATCGCGCAACGATCGATTTTGACAACCTGCAATTCGAGCACGGCTACAAAAGCTTTGTTGCCTACAGCCGCTCGAAACTCTGCAACGTCCTGTTTACGCGAGTGCTGGCGCGAAGGCTGGCTGGAACCGGGGTCACCACGAATAGTCTGCATCCGGGATTTGTTAAGACCCGCTTCGGCGATGAGAGCGGCGGAGCGCTGGCAAGCTTCATCGGATTTCTGAAAATCTTCGCCATCACTCCCGAGAAGGGAGCGGAGACCATCATCTATTTGGCTTCATCGGACGAAGTAGCGAAAACGACCGGCCTCTATTTCTATAAGTGCAAGCCCGTGGAACCATCGAAACTCGCTCAGGACGACGCCGTAGCCGAGCGCCTTTGGGAGTACACGGACAGGCTATTGACCCACTAAGCTCTGGATGGCTTCCAGTTCTTTGCCGGCTTCCGACAGTTTTCCTTGCGAGACCAATTCGCGATACCGTTCCAGATGCTGGCGAATTTGCGTGATGCGTGCGTCAGGTTGTGCGGCGGGCTGCTGCGCGGAAGTCGTTGCCGGAGCGGGCGCGGCTTCGGGCGTTGAGGGCAATTTTTCGCCTGCCAATTGCGCGAGCGCTTCCTGATAGGTATCGGCGTACACCAGGTTGTTTCCCATGGACAGCGCGACCTTTTTCAATTGCGGCATTTTGGCTTGGGACGCCTGAATGTAGATCGGCTCAATATACAAAAACGTCTTTCCCATCGGCAGCACCAGCATTTGGCCGCGCAGAACTTGCGAGCCCTGCTGATTCCAGAGCGTCAGATCCTTGGAGATGTTCTGGTCCTGATTGATCCGCGCTTCCACTTGCATGGGACCCAGAATGATTTCCTGCTTGGAGAGAAGCAGAACCACTTTCTCTCCCAAATGGTCGCCATCGCAGCGCGCCATCATGAGTCCGATCAGGTTGTCGCGATTGCGCGGCGTGAATGGAGTGAGCAGGAGAAACTCGGGCTTCGTTTCACCGGGCAGCGTCGCAACGACATAGGTGGGCGCCAGCGGTCCCGGCGTTCCGCCCTGTTCATTGGTGAATTTGGCGGTGTCCCACGCGTCGGATTTGTTGTAGAAAGTGTCGGGGTCGCGCATGTGGAACAGGCGATAAATGTCGGCCTGCACGCGAAAGATCAGCTCCGGATAACGGACGTGGCGGCGTAGCTCGGCGGGCATGCTCGAAGAAGGCTCGAACAAATCGGGGAACAAATTCCGATAGGCCAGCAGCAGCGGGTCGGCCGGATCGAAAACGTAGAAATGCACGGTGCCATCGTAGGCATCGACGGTGGCCTTCACCGAATTGCGAATATAGTTGACCTCGCCCATGCCCTCCAGGCCCACGTGCGCCGAGTAAGGATGCAGGTCCGAAGTCATGTAGCCGTCGATAATCCAGACCAGGCGGCCGGAGTCCGTAAGAACCAGGTATGGATCTGGATCCCAAGTCAGGAAATCGGCCAGTGCATTCACGCGCGCCGTGACGTTCCGGCGAATCATCATGCGGCTATCGGAGGTGAGATAGCCGGTAAGCAGGATGTTGAAGTCTTCGTGCTCGATCGCCGCGGCGGTGCGAAGCAGCAGCGAGGAAATCGGAAATCCGCCCTTGCCGTCGTAGTGTGTTTCAACGTTTCGGTCGCCGGAAGGATAATCGAATTCGGCTTGGGCGGTGTGTACGAAGACCGGGTCCTGCACGTTCTCGCCATAGTACAGCTCGGGACGCGTAAGCTTCAGTCCGGGAAGGCTGATGACCGGCGGCGCATCCTTGATGATGAGCTCTGGCAGGCCGTTGGGCGAGACAGCGTTGGCCTCAGCCATCACCATTCCGTAACCGTGCGTATAGATGAAATGCGAATTGATCCAACGTCCGCCGGCCTCGCCGAGCTGCGAGAGATCCAGTTCGCGCGGCGACAGCATCATCTGGCGAAGCTGGCCGTTTACCGTATATCGATCGACATCGGTGCCGGTGTAGATGTACGGGCGGTAGGGCTGGAGTTGCGTGATGGCGTCGTGGAAGGCGTGCCAATCCCAAAGCCGAACGTTATCGAGGAGCGGCTGGTGCTGTTTGAAATCGATGCGCTCGTCGGGTTGCGCGGCGAAATTCACCTCACTGGTGCGGTCGTCTATGCCGAACGCCGAGCGCGTGGCGGCGATGTGCCGCTGGATAAACGGCCGCTCGATCGAAATCTCATTGGGCCGCACATAGAACGCGCCGACCGCGGGTGGAATGACGTTGCGCAGTAAAATGGCGCCCACAAGCACGACTAGCGCCGTTCGCCACCGCGAAAGCGCCAGCGCGACCGCCGAAACCACGCAAGCGCCGATTTGCAGCCACTGCAACGGAAGCACGATGTTCTGATCCACGTAGTCGACGCCGACCATGAAGCTGCCATGTTCGTTCAGCAACAAGCCGTAGCGGGCCAGGAAGAAGCGCACTGCCATGGCCAGCAGAAATACCGCGCCAAGGCCTCGCAGGAAATTGCTCTGCAACGCGGCCGACAGCCCCATTTCATTGAGGCTGATTTCTTGTACGTTTCTCCAATCGCCGACGCGGTCGCGAATTTGCCAGCCGCGCTCCGCGACCCAGTAAATGAGGGCTCCCACGACAACGATGCCGAGAACCAGCCCGAGCAGGTCGGAGTAAAACGGGATCTTGAACAGATAAAACGACAGCGGATTATCGAACACCGGATCGCGCCAGGCGGTGGCCGCGCCGCCTAAATCCCGGCCGCCGAAATAGCGAACGACGGTCCAGGTATCCAGCGTGGCGAGCGAGATCGCTAGGGCGATGAAAAATGTTGCGAGCGCCGTGATTCGGGTGTAGAGCGGATGATCGGCGAAGCGCGTGTGGGCTCGCTTGAGCGCCAGCGTGTGGGCGGTCCAGAAGACAATGAAAGCGAGGATGGTGGCGCCGGTGGTGGGAATCAGGCTATAGGCCAGGATGCTGAACCAGGTGCGCAACTGGCCCATTTCTTTCCACCATTGATAGTCGATGGCCCAGGAACACAACCAACGCGCCGCGACGAACAACACCACTACGACGATTGCGTACCAAAGGCAGCCGCCGCGGGTCCTGGGGCCGGTTATCTCCCGGGGTCGATAGGAAGGATTCAAGTCTTTAGTAACTGTACTCTATTGCGAGGTACTAAAAAGATCCAGGGTGGCCGGGCTTGGGCTGGCCAGCGGCAGGCCATCGGCGGTCCAGACCACCTGGCCGTTGACGATGGTCGCGACCGGACCGCCGCGAAAGCTGTGGCCGTGAAAAGGTGAGTTGCGGCTTTTGGAAGCCGAGCGGTTCACGTCGTACGTCCAGGCGCGTTCGGTGTCGAAGATGGTGATGTCGGCGGGCGCGCCGATCGCGAGGCGTCCGCGATTCAGGTTGAGTACGCGATCGGGACCAGTGGTGAACAGCTCAATCATGCGCATCAAGGGGATTTTGCCGCTGTGTACCAGGCGATCCAGCGTGACGCCGATAGCGGTCTCAAGGCCGAGGATGCCGAAGGGGCACTTTTCGAACTCCTGCATTTTTTCGCTGCCGGCGTGTGGCGCGTGATCGGTGGCGATCGCGTCCACGGCGCCCGAGACGATGCCTTCCGTGACTGCGCTGAGGTCGCACGTGGAGCGCAGCGGCGGCTTCATCTTATAGTTGCTGTCGTAGGGCGGCATGGCGTTGTCGGCGAGAGCGAAGTGGTGTGGAGTGACTTCGCAGGTGACGGCCAAGCCACGGGCCTTTGCAAACGCCACCATCTCGACGGAATGCCGGGATGAGATGTGCGCGACATGAAAACGGGCGCCGGTGAGCTGGGCCAGCAGAATATCGCGAGCTACCATGACGTCTTCCGACGCAGCCGGAATGCCGCGCAGACCGAGCCGCACGCTCTCAACGCCTTCATTCATGTCGCCACCGGCGCTCAGGTGCAAATCCTCGCAATGATCGATCACGGGAAGGCCGAAGGACCGCGCGGTCTCCATGGCGCGCCGCATGACGCGGGCGTTCATCACGGGACGGCCGTCGTCGGAAATGGCGACGATGCCGGCAGCTTTCATCAATCCTATGGCGGCCAGTTCCTCGCCGGCGCTGTTCTTGGTAATGGCGCCGATGGGAAAAACGTTTACGATCGCGTGACGCTCGGCGCGCTCCTTGATGTAGCTGGTAACCGTAGCGCTGTCGTTCACCGGCGAGGTGTTGGGCATGCAGCAAATAGAGGTGAAGCCTCCGGCCGCGGCGGCGCGCGATCCGCTTTCGATGGTCTCGGCATACTCAAAGCCAGGCTCGCGCAGGTGTACGTGCATGTCGATGAAGCCCGGTGCAACAACGAGTCCGGAGGCGTCCACCTCGGCGGCGCCGGTACTTGCGATGTTCTGGCCCATGGTGACGATCCGGCCGTCTTCGATGGCGACGTCGCGCACCGCGTCAAGACCGCTGGCGGGGTCCATCACACGGCCGTTGCGAATAACAAGCTTCGACATCAATTTCCCAAGTTTCGACATCAATTTCCCAGGATGCGTTCAAGCACGGCCATGCGCACCGCGATTCCGTTTTCCACCTGATTGAGAATGACGGAGCGCTGCGAATCGGCCACCTCCGACGAGATTTCCCGGCCGCGATTGATGGGGCCGGGATGCATGACGATGGCGTCGGGCTTGGCGAGGCTCATGTGTTCGAGCCGTAATCCGTAAAATTGGAAATATTCATTGGCGGAAAAGCCGGGCTCGTGCTGGCGCTCCAGTTGGACGCGGAGCATCATGATGACGTCCGCGCCGCGAATGGCTTCTTCGATTTCGTGCGTCAGCGTGATGCCGGGCGCCAGCTGCGCGAGTTCGGGCGGCAACAAAGTCGCAGGTCCGCACAGCACGATCTGCGCGCCGAATTTGGACAGCAGATACATGTTGGAGCGGGCCACGCGGCTATGCGCGATATCGCCGATGATAGCGACGCGCAGGCCTTCCAGGGTAGGACGCCGGTCGAGAATGGTGCGCGCATCAAGCAGGGCTTGCGTGGGATGTTCGTGCGTGCCGTCGCCGGCGTTGATGATGGGCGTCTCAACCAAATGGCGCGCCAGAAAATGCGGAGCGCCGGATGCAGCGTGGCGCATGACGATAGCGTCGGGGTGCATGGCGCCCAGGGTATTCAGCGTGTCAACCAGCGATTCGCCTTTCGAAACACTGGACCCAGTGGCGGTGATAGAAATCGCATCGGCGCCCAGGCGTTTGGCGGCAATTTCGAAACTGGTGCGAGTGCGCGTGGAAGCCTCGAAGAACAGATTCACGATCATGCGTCCGCGCAACTGATCCGATTTGCGGCGGGCTGTTTGCTGCGGCTGAAAACTCTTGGCGCGGTCGAGGATGGCTTCGATTTCGACTCGATCCAGCGACTCAATTCCCAACAGTCCACTGGGCATGACGCGTCCTTAGGTCTTCTCCACCAACAGCACTTTGTCGTTCTGATCGATTTCCTGCAGCTTCACTTCAATGATCTCATTGGCGCTGGTTTGGACCATGCGGCCGACGTAGCGAGCCTCTATGGGGAGTTCGCGCCAGCCGCGATCGATCAAGACCAGCAACTGCACGCGCGAAGGGCGGCCTTTGTCGAACAGAGCGTCGAGGGCGGCGCGAATGGTGCGGCCGGTGTAGAGCACATCATCGACCAGGATAATGTCCTTGCCGGTTACCGGAAAGTTGATCTCGGTGGCGCTATGAACCGGTTTCTCGGAGACCGTCGAAAGGTCGTCGCGATAGAGATTGATATCCAGAAAACCGACCGGGACAGCGAGATTTTCCAGGTTCTTGATCTTGGCCGCGAGGCGAAGTGCGAGAGGAACGCCACGACGCCGGATTCCGATGAAGGCCAGCCGCTGCAGATCTTCCGTTTTCTCGAGAATTTCATGGGCCAGCCGGACCAATGTGCGGTCGATCTCGGAGGCGCTCATTAACTGCGCTTTTTCGCGTGTAGGGAGCATGAAAGATGCCAAACGCTCCAGGTTAACACATCATTAGCGCTTGAGCCGGTCGTGGATGCGCTTGGCGAGTTTGTCGATCTCGTCGATCTTTTTCAGGGTGGCGAGCGAGAGTACGTTGTAGTCGTTTTTCTCCAGATCCACCTTGAGCTCGTCGGCTAATTTGGACAGCGTGCGGGCGTCTTCGAGCGATTTTTGATAATCGGACTTGAGAATTTCTTCACGCTGCAGTTTGCCGCTGGGGAGGCGAACGTCTTCGGGAGCTCCTTCGGGGATGGGAGGTCCGTGAGGTGCCTGCTGTGCCTGCATGGCAAGGGCGGCGGCGAGGATGAGGGCGATTCGGGGGAGCATATTGGTGCAATTATATCGGTCGCCAGTGCTGTTGGGAAGGATTCAGATGATTGCGCTACCATGCTTCTGATGATCCGTGTCGTCCTGCTCGGCGTTCTGCTGTCGGCTTCTCTTCCCGCCCAGACGATTATTCGCCTCGGCACTTTGGTTCCCAAAGGATCGCGCTGGCACGAAATCCTGCTCAATATGGGCGAGGAGTGGAAGAAAGCGTCGGGCGGAAAAATCGAGCTGAAGATTTATCCCGGCGGCGAGCAGGGCGACGAGCCCGAAATGGTCCAGAAGCTGCGCATCAAGAAGTTGCAAGCGGTGGCGCTCTCGGGCGCGGGTCTTAGCGGGATCGATCCCGATGTTGCGGCGCTCCAGGTTCCGATGATGTTGTCTTCTTACGAAGAACTGGATTACGTGCGCGACCGCATATCGGAGCGACTGGAAAAAGGGCTCGCGCAACGCGGGTTCATCGTTCTGAACTGGGGTGACGCCGGCTGGGTTCATTTCTTTACCAAGCAGCCCGCGTCGCGGCCCGCCGAGATCCGCCGCATGAAACTGTGCGTTTTGCAGGGCGATAACTCCACGTTCGAACTCTACAAAATCAACGGCTTTCTGCCAGTTTCGCTGGCCTCGACAGACATTCTCACTGGGTTGCAGACGGGGCTTATCGAAGCTTTCCAAGCGCCTCCGCTGGTGGCGTTGAGCAATCAGTGGTTCGGCGGCGCGAAGAACATGCTGGACGTCCAGTTTGCGCAACTGGTGGGCGCGACCATCATTACGAAAGAAGTTTGGGACACGATTCCGGCGCCGGTGCAAAAGGAAATGATGCAGTCGGCCCGCACGGCGGGCATCGCGTTGCGCGATGAGATCCGCAAGTCGGAGGCGGGTTCCATTCCGTTAATGCAGCAGTTCGGGCTCAACGTGGTCCACGCCGATGCTCAGGCGGTGGCTGAGTGGCGGCAGTTGGCGGAAGGGATCTGGCCGAAACTGCGAGGTCCGGTGGTGCCGGCGGATCTATTCGATCAAGTGAAGCGGCTGCGCGACGACTATCGCAAGACGCACCACGGAGCGGCGGTCGCCGCCGTACAGTGAGCGCCAGCGCCATTGACCATGCCGGACTTCCGCCCGAGAATTCCGGGCGCGCCACACCATTTCAAATTTTCGAGGATTCTTTTTCAATTGCGGCGCTGTCGCTGATGACGGTGCTGCCCGTGATTGAAATGGTGGCGCGGCAATTCCGCTGGGGCGGGATTCCGGGCTCGGCCGTGGTGGTGCAACAGCTCACACTGTGGATCGGAATGCTGGGCGGCATGCTGGCCTCGCGCTCGGGCCGGCTGCTGGGGCTGTCGTCGAGTAGCTTCCTTCCGGAATCCTGGATTGCGCCCGCGAAGGTCTTCTGGAGCGCCGCGCTGGCCGCGGTGTCGACGTGCCTGGCATACGCGAGCTGGGTGTTCGTTCGAAGCGAACGCGAATCCGGCAGCTATCTTCTCCCCGGGCTTCCCAAGTGGACCGCGCTCGCGATCATGCTGGTGGGGTTCGCCGTCATCGCTATTCGCGCCGTATGGACCGCGAGCGTGGATTGGCGAGGCCGCGTCATCGCTGCGCTGGGTCTTTTTGTCCCCGCGCTGTTCGGCTATGCGATTCCACCCGGAACGCTGGGCGTACTTCCACTTTCTTTGGCGCTGCTCGCGCTCGCCACCGTGGTTGGCCTTCCCATATTCGCGGTCTTCGGCGGCCTTGCGCTGCTGCTGTTCTGGAGCGGCGGCACGCCTGTGGCGTCGGTGCCTGTCGAGATGTACCGGCTGGTGGCGTCTCCATTGTTGCCGGCCATTCCGCTGTTCACGCTGGCTGGCTATTTCATGGTGCAAGGCGGCGCTACGCAACGCCTGCTGCGCGTATTCACGGCGCTTTTTAGCTGGATTCCGGGGGGACTCGCCATCGCGACCGTCGCGATCTGCACGGTGTTCACTTTTGCCGGCTCCGGTCTTACGATCCTGTCGCTGGGCGGGCTGCTGGTTCCGATGCTCATCAAGACGCGTTATCCCGAAAACTTTTCCATCGGACTGCTCACGGCGTCGGGCTCGCTCGGCCTGCTGTTTCCCACCAGCATTCCCGCGATTCTTTACTGCGTGTATTCGCAGACGCCGCTGGACCGGCTGTTCATCGGCGCGACGCTGCCTGAGCTGCTGATGATCTCCTCGATCGCGTTCGTGGGAATTCGCGTGGGCATCAAAAATGACGCGGTGCGCGAGCCGTTTTCGTGGCGTGAAGCAGGCGCGGCCGTATGGAGCGCTAAATGGGAACTGGCGCTGCCGGCCATCATGATCGTGGGTTTGTTCGGAGGATTCGGGACGTTGACCGAGGCCGCGGCTCTTACCGCGTTCTGCGCTTTCTTCGTGGAGGTGTTCGTATACCGCGACCTCAAGGTAACGCGCGACCTTCGCGAAGTCTTCGTTGAATGCGCCACCATTGTGGGCGGCATTCTGCTGATCCTGGGAGTAGCGCTGGGCTTTACCAATTACCTGGTGGACGCGGAAGTGCCGTCGCGCCTGATCGATTGGGTGCAGATGCATGTGCAATCGAAATACTTGTTCTTGCTGCTGCTCAACGCCGCGCTGTTGGTGGTGGGAGCGTTGATGGATATTTTCGCGGCGATTCTAGTCGTGGTGCCGCTGCTGAAGCCGCTGGCCGCGGCATATTCGATCGATCCGGTACAGATGGGCGTGATTTTTATCGCCAACCTGGAGCTCGGTTACCTGCACCCGCCGGTGGGAATCAACCTGTTTTTATCGGCGTATCGTTTCAAGAAACCGATGGGAACGATTATCTGGGCGACGCTGCCGTTTCTGCTGATTCTGGCGGGGACGGTGCTGCTGATTACGTACGTGCCGTGGCTGACGACGGGGCCGCTGCGGTGGTTAGGAAAATGATCCCGAGTCACTCCTTTGGCTGAGATCCATCCTCATCCAAATGGGGAAATCGTCGGTAAACTTCTTCCATGACATCTCGCGAAGCGTAATTCGGTCCTGTGCGCGGAGCGATCGGCAGAAAGACGCCAAGCTTGTCTTTCGGTGCAACCAATTCCCGAATGGCAGCTTCATCCAGGTCCAAGTCTTCGCGATAGATTAGTTCGGCCCCGTGTTCCAACTCATCATGTATGACGTTCAGGTCGCGTAGTCCTCTGAAGCGAAAACTGACGCGCTTTCCATCTGGATTCTCATAAGACTGGTCTCCCTCGGCCCCCAATTCCAGCGCTTTCTGGTAGGCCTCTTCCGGCGAGTCAGCGCGGCGAGAACAAGATTTGTATGGACGACATTGCGTGGATCACTTTCAACGGTGATCTGTTGGACGATCTCCGCAAGGTACCATTTCGCGGATTTGGGAATGTAGGCCACAACTTTTTCCAATCATCTTCGTTCGCGATCGTGTCGGGCGGCGCACCGCACTAGACCCTTGCGTTCACACGAGTGTGAACGCGGCACACATGAGTGTGTGCGCCACAAGTCACTCGCGCACTGTGAGATCCATTTCTTGCCCTTGTCCGGCTTCGCCTTTTTGAATGTCGCCAGAATTCGCAGCGCCCGCTTTCGATATCTTTCGTCGGAGTAATCCCCGCTCCGCGACCATGAGGGAATCTTCTTAATCTTCACTTGGCGACACCTCGAAAGAATTCGTTCAGTTCCGCATACGGCACAGCGCCGTCCAGCCCCGCGAAGCTGCCCTGTTCGGCGATCAATTTCGAGGCTCGAATGAAACCCGTCCAGGCGGCGCGAGCGAGCGACGAGCCCAGGCTTACGCGGCGCACTCCCAGTTCCGCGAGATCGCTGACTTTCAGGCCCGCAGTCGCCAACACGTTCACCGGCCTCGGATGGACTGCGGCAACTATCGCCCTAATGTCGGCACGCTCCCGCACGCCTGGCGCGTACAGTACGTCGGCCCCAGCTTCGGCGTACGCCTGCAGTCGACGAATCGATTCCCGCAACGGGTCCGAATGCCCTACCAGGAAACACTCGGCGCGGGCGGTCAGTACGACATCCGAGGCCGCGGAACGCGCGGCTTTAATTCGCTCCACTGCGAGCGGCAGATCGTACAGTGGCTTGTCGCGATCGCCGGTGGCGTCTTCAATCGAGAGGCCGGCCACGCCGGTTTCGACGCACCGGCGCACATTTGCCGCCACGCCCTGGGGCTCATGCGAGTAGCCTGATTCGAAGTCGGCATTGACGGGTAAATCGGTCGCCGACACAATCTCCGCAATATGTTTTAGAGCCAGATCGAGCGGCACGGCCCAATCGGCGTCCGGCATCCCTATCGAAAACGCGAAGCCCGCGCTGGTGGTGGCCAGCGCTCGGAAACCAAGCTTACCGAGATAACGCGCGGTGCCGATGTCCCAGGGATTAGGAATCACGAAACAGCCGCTCTCGTGAAGCTTCCGGAATTCAGTGATGGCCATGGCAGCTAGAGCTTAACAAATTAACCGTTTCTTAATGTGATAGCATGCGTCTTGACATTTCGAACGGAGTGAAGCCTAGTGAAAGTATACGAAGGTTCCGAAATCAGAAACATCGCCCTGATTGGCCACGGACACAGCGGCAAGACCACCCTGGCGTCCGGATTCCTGTACACCGCCGGGGCCACGAATCGCCTGACGCGAGTGGATGAAGGCACATCCATCACGGATTTCGACGACGAGGAAATCCAGCGCAAGCTGACCATTTCCACGGGCCTGGCTTTCGCCGAATGGGCCAAGAAGAAAATCAATCTCATCGACACGCCCGGCTTCAATATCTTTCTGAACGACACCAAGGCCGCTCTGGTTGCCGCCGACGCGGCGCTGGTGTTGGTGGATGGCGTGGCTGGCGTCGAGGTCCAAACCGAAAAGGTCTGGAGCTTCGCCGACGAGTTCAATCTGCCCCGCGCCGTCCTTATTAATAAGCTGGATCGCGAGCGTTCCTCCTTTGATCGCGCACTGGCCAGCGTGCAGCAGGTGTTCGGCCGATCCGCTATTCCCGTGCAGCTGCCGATCGGCGCTGAAAAAGACTTCAAAGGCGTCGTCGATCTCATTCGCATGCAGGCCTACACATACACCATGGACGGCGATGGGAAGGGCAAGGAAGGTCCAATTCCGGAAAATCTGGCCGAGGCTGCCAAGCAAGGTCACGAAGCGCTGGTGGAAATGGTGGCCGAGGGCAATGACGCGCTGCTGGAAGAGTTCTTCGACAAGGGAACGTTGCCGGTAGAGCATATCGTCGACGGACTGCGGCAGGCGATTCGCGAGCGCCGTATCTATCCTGTGCTGTGCGGCTCCGCGCTGCACAACGTCGGACCGGATCTGTTGATGAATTTCGTAGTTGAAAATTTCCCGGCGCCCACCGAACACGAACCCATCCCCGGGAAAGTGAATGGCGGCAGCGAAGTACAGCGATCCATCAAAGACACCGAGCCGGTCTCGGCGTTTGTGTTTAAGACCATCGCCGATCCTTTTGCTGGGCGTGTTACGTATTTCAAGGTGATTTCGGGAGTCATTAAGAACGACGCTAACCTGGTGAACGCGCGCAGCGGAGCCACCGAGCGGCTGGCGCACGTGGGCTGCCTGGAGGGCAAGACCCTGCAGCCGGTTACCGATATCAGGGCCGGCGACATCGGCGCGGTCGCGAAACTCAAGGAGACCGTGACGGGCGACACGCTGTGCGACAAGCCGTCGCTGATCAGCTATTACCCGGTGCACTTGCCGGAGCCTTCCATTGCTTTCGCGATTTCGGCCAAGAGCCGGCAGGATGAAGATCGCCTCGGCAATGCGGTGCAGCGGATTCTGGAAGAGGATCAGTCTTTGCGCTTCTATCGCGATCCGCAGACTAAGGAGTTTTTGCTGGCCGGCAGCGGACAGCAGCACGTAGAAGTAATCGTGAGCCGTCTGAAGAAGCGCTACGGCGTGGATGTAGAGCTGCACGCTCCGAAAATTCCCTATCGCGAAACCATTCGCGGCAGGGCCGAAGTGCAGGGCCGTCACAAGAAGCAGACGGGCGGCCACGGCCAGTTCGGCGATTGCTGGATTCGGATGGAACCTCTGCCGCGCGGGTCGAAATTCGAGTTCGGCAACGAGGTTTTCGGCGGGTCGATTCCACGCAATTTTATTCCCGCGGTGGAAAAAGGGATTGTGGAAGCGGCTGCCAATGGATACCTGGCCGGCTATCCCGTGGTGGATTTCAAAGCGACGGTGTACGACGGCTCGTATCATGACGTGGATTCTTCGGAAATGGCGTTTAAACTGGCCGCGCGCAAAGCATTCAAGGCCGCCATGCAGCAAGCCAAGCCAGCTCTTCTGGAACCGGTGATGAATGTGGAAATCCAAGCGCCGGTGGAATACGCGGGCGACCTGATGGGCGATCTCAACAGCCGCCGCGGCCGCATTCAAGGCATGGACATCAAGGGAGCCACGCAGATTATCCGCGCGCAGGTCCCGATGTCGGAAATGCTTACATATCAGAACGACCTCATATCGATGACGCAGGGCCGGGCCTCCTATCAAATGGAGTTCGATCATTACGATTACGTGCCGCAGCTGCAGGCCGATAAAGTCATTGCCGCCGCTAAAGCCGCTAAGACTGGCGAGGAAGAAGAAGAGGAATAAACCCGATTCGCCTGGAAATGCGCTAGCATTTCTCATAAGTGCACGAACTTCGATACGCGTTTCGTTCGCTCGCGCGGCAGCCGGTCTTTTGCGTGGCTGCGATTCTGACGCTCGGGCTCGGCATCGGCGCCAACACCGCGATGTTCAGCGTGTTCGACGCGGTGGTGCTCCATCCGCTGCCGTATCGCGACGCGAGCCGCCTGGTGCTGGTATGGCAGAAGCCTCCCCATGGCGATAATGAGGCTGCGGTGGCTGCCGTCAACTACCTGGAATGGTGCAAGCAGGCCAAGTCGTTCGAGCGCCTGCTGGGAGTGCACTACCTGTACTTCAGCTATCGCGGCCGCGAGGAATCGCAGCAACTGCTGGGCGCGGAGGTGTCGCGCGGATTCTTCTCGACGCTTGGTTTGCAACCTGCGCTCGGACGCGAATTTCTTCCGGGCGAGGAAAGCTCCGATCATAATCACGTTGCGATTTTGAGCTACGGTCTGTGGCGGCGCGAATTTGGCGGAGACGCTCGGGCGCTTGGAACCGCGGTCCAAATGAACGGCCAGTCGTACACGGTGATTGGCGTGGCGCCTCCGAACTTCAACGAATCGCTCGCGCTGAAGGGCATCGACGTCTGGACGCCGCTGTATTTCGATCGCAATTCCGTGATGCGGGCGAACACCATGGGCGTGATTGGCCGCCTAAGGCCGGCAGTGACAGTGCAAGAGGCGGATCGCGAGATGCAGATGGTGGCCAAGCGCTTGGAAACGGAATTCCCTGACATCGATCGGGGGTGGTCCGCAATCGTAATGCCGATGCAGGTGTATGGTGTCGGCAGGCTGCGATCCACCATCGCAGTGCTGCTGGCCGCGGTGGGAATGGTGCTGTTGATCGCCTGCGTCAACGTTGCGAATCTGCTGCTGGCGCGGGCCGAGGTGCGTTACAAGGAAATCGCAATTCGCGCGGCGCTGGGCGCCAGCCGTGGCCGGTTGATTCGCCAGTTGCTGACGGAAACACTGCTGCTTGCGTTCGCGGGCAGCATTGGCGGTATTGTGATCGCCTACTTCAGTGTGCGCCTGCTGATCGCCTTGAAAGGAGTGAATCTGCCGGGCCTCGAGCATGCCAGCCTCAATGGCGGCGTTCTGGCATTCACCTGCGCGGTCACCCTGCTCACGGGCATTCTATTTGGGCTGCTTCCCGCGCGCCAGTTGCTGGCCGGAGATTTGACTCAAGCGGTCCGGGAATCGGGCCGAAGTGCCATCAACACGCGACGCGGAAATGGCTCGCGTAACGCTCTGGTGATTTCCGAGACGGCGTTGTCTTTCGTGCTGCTGGCCGGAGCGCTGTTGATGGCCCGCAGCCTGCTGTGGCTGCAAAACGAAAATCGGGGATTTGTCGCGGATCACCTGCTCACGTTCCGGGTGTCTCTGGCGCGCTCGGATTTTCCCGACGCCGCAGCGATGGCCACGTACCATCGGGCGTTGCTGGATCGTCTGGCTGGCCTCGCTGGCGTTATGAGCGTGGCCGCGAGCACGAATCTGCCAATCGACGGGTTTTTGCTCACCGGCCAGCATTTCAGCCTGCCGGGTTCGGTGACGCCTCCGTCCGAGCTTCCGGCCGCTGCCTGCGGGTCGATCAATGCTTCCTATTTCCGCACGCTCGGAATTCCACTTCTACAGGGCCGCACATTTGACGATCACGATGGCGCCGGCGCGCCTTTGGTGGCTATCGTGAGCAGTTCGCTGGCGCGGCGCTTTTTCCCGGGGCGGAATCCGATCGGCGGTAAAATAATGGTCCCCAGTCTCGGGAAGTCCGCGGTCGAGGCGCGGGAAATCGTGGGCGTGGCGGGCGACATCCGTTATTTGACGCGCGGGGCGGAGGAGTCGCTCGAAATTTACTTGCCGTACCCGCAAAGCACGTGGCCAAATCTTTACGTGACATTGCGGACCACGCGCGATCCGGACACCCTTGCGCCTTCGGTGCGCGCGGCCCTTCACGAGCCAGGCTTGAACCGGCAATCCATGGCCGACCTTCGCAGCATGCAGGATCGTATCGCAGCATTGAGCGACAAACCACGGTTCAATTCGCTGCTGGCCGTGGCCTTCGCCGCCATCGCGGTGTTGCTGGCGGCCGTCGGTGTGTACGGCGTGGTGTCCTATTCGGCGTCACAGAGAGCGCAAGAGATCGGAATTCGCGCGGCATTGGGCGCCGCTCCGCGCGATATCGTTCGCTGGATTCTCGGACAAGCCCTGCGGTTGACCTCTGCCGGGCTGGCAGCGGGCTTGATCCTGTACTTCGCGCTCTCTCCCCTCCTCGCAAGTTTGGTCTTTGGCACCAGCCCGCGCGATGCCTTGTCGTTATTGCTCGGCGTGCTGGTGCTGGGATCGCTCGCGCTCGGGGCTAGTTATATCCCCGCCCGGCGCGCCGCGCGGGGCGATCCGATGGCGGCATTGCGATCGGAGTAGGGCGATCGGAATAATTGGAACCACCCGCGTGGACGGCACGTTACTCTTCTCAAGGAGTCTTGCGCAATGGCTTATGCGTCTTCCAATCCGTCCAATGGAACGGCTGGCGTGGGCCGGCCGATGGTCCAAGCGCTCTTCGTGGCAAGCTGCTTGCTCTCCGTTGTTTCCTGGTACACCACGTTCGAAGGCATGCGCTTGTATCTTTCCGTGTGGTTCTCTGTACTGGCTTCGCTGGGAATCCAAAGCGCGCTGGTGCTGGTCGCGTGGCTGATCGGATTCAGCTCGTCGCTAAAACACGCTGGCCGACGGCCGCTGCTCATCGGCGTTTACATCGTCACAGCCATCGTCTCGATTGCCTTCTCCTATAGCAGCCTCTATGCGTGGTTTAGCGCGCGCGAGCGCCCGGCCAGCATCGAGCGCAAGCTGTACGACGCGCTGCAAGATTCCGCCGGCCAGACGGGCAAAGCGCTGACCGCGGCCATCGGTGAACAACAGAAGCACGTGCTCGCGCTCGAGGAGATGACCGAGGCTGAAAAGACGCATGGACTCATCTCGCGCGCCGAGGACGCGGATCCTTATTTGGCGGATATTCGCGCCGCGGTGGCTCGCGAAGCTCGAACGTACGCGGAGAACTACAAAGAAGGCGCGGGCGCCGGGGTGCGATACTCCGCCTTTGACCGCTATACCAAGCTGGCCCAGCAATCGCTCGGCGACATGCAGCGCTCCCAAACGGAACTGGCCAGTTTTGTTTCAAACACCAAGCCGCTGGATTCCACCGCGCAGCAGCTGGAAGCCTACCGTAAGGTTTATACGAACGTGCCGTGGAACGAAATGGAGCAGACGCTGCACTCGGGGCAACTGCTGAAGCCGCCGCTGCCGGTTTACAGCGATTTTGTGGATCGCACGGTGTCGGGACAAGAAGATCTACTGGTGGCTTTCGAAGAGCTCTTCGTCGCGCCAACCCCGCGGCACGTATTCGCGCTGCTGCTGGCGGCGTTCATCGACCTGGTGGTCTTTCTGCTCGCGTTTGCGACCGGTCCATACTTCTTCGGAGCCGCGGAGCAGCGCTGGATCTCGGCCGGAGCGGCGCTGGAGGGATTGGACCGGCAAATCTTCACCCGCGATTTCCTGCGCAAACTGGCGCCGGGGCCGCGTGGAATGGCGCGCGTGGAAGCGGCCGCATTGACACCGGGAGAACAGCAGCTTTGTTTGCTGCTGGCCGCCAAGGGACTAGCGGTGGTGATGGAAGAGGACGGGCGGCGATACTACATGCTGGATCAAAGCATTCACGAACAGTTGCTGGAGTCGCTGGCCTCGCAGGAGTTTCCGCTGCGCGCGGCCTCGGTGGCGTAACCTCCGCTTGCTCACGAAGCCGACTCCCTCACGGTCGCGGTTCGCCTTTCCGGCGCTTTTTGCGCGCCTTCTCTGGCTCGATCAGCGAAAACTGCAGCTTGCGTTCCACCGGATCGACGCGGTCCAGAAGCACGCTGACCGTATCGCCGATGCTGAACTCTCGCCTGGTGCGCTGACCGACGATCTTGCGAACCTTCTCCTGGAACATGTAGCGATCTCCAGGCAGTGTGTCGATTGGAACCAGGCCTTCGACGAACAGATTTTCGAGCTCGACGAAGAATCCGAAGCGGGTGGTGCTGGTAATCAGGCCGCTGAACTGCTCGCCGACGTGGTCCTCCATAAAGCGGGCCTTCTTCCATTCCACAAGCTCGCGCTCGGCGTCGGCGGCGCGGCGCTCAGTGTCGGAGCAATCGTGAGCGATGGATTCCAAGCGCTCGGGCGAGATCAGGTCCCTGCGGCCGTCGAGAAAAGCGCCCAGAATCCGATGCACGATCAGATCGGGATAACGGCGGATGGGCGACGTGAAATGCGTGTAGCTGGAAGCCGCCAGCGCGAAGTGGCCCCGGTTATCGGCGCTGTAGCGGGCCTGCTTCAACGAACGCAGCATGAGGTAGCTCAGAATGCGCTCCTCCGGCTTGCCTTCAATTTGCGCGATCAACTTTTGATAATTCCGAGAAGAGATTGCGATGCTGTCGCTGGCCAGCACGATATCGCGATGTACCATTTTTCCATCGCGCCGGCGCATGGGCGTGCGGAAGCGCTTCACGGGAATCGCGCCGATGCCGAGCGAATAGCCGAAGTGCGCGGCGATCTCCTCGAACTCCATCACGCGCTTGGGATCCGGCTTTTCATGGATGCGGAAGATCGAGGGGACACCGGCGTGTTCCAGGTGCGACGCCACGGCTTCGTTGGCCGAGAGCATGAACTCCTCGATGATGCGGTGCGCGATATTGCGGGCGCTGCGCGTAACAGCAGCCATTTCGCCAAACTCGTCGAATTGGATCAGCGGTTCCGGCATGTCGAAATCGATGGCGCCGCGCTGGATGCGTTTCTTGTTTAGGATGAGCGCCAGCTCGCGCATTAACTCGAACCGTTCCACTAAACGCCCGTAGCGTTCGCGCAATGCCGCGTCGCCTTCGAGCAGCGCGTGAACATCGGTGTAGGTCATGCGCTCGACGCTGCGGATCACGCCCCGGCCGAAGGTTTGCGCGAGGATATCGCCGCGCCGATCGATTTCCATTTCGACGGAGAGCACCAGTCGATCGACGCCGGGCTTCAACGAGCAGATCTCGGTGGAAAGCTCGAGCGGAAGCATGGGAACGGCGCGATCCGGAAAATAGACGCTGGTGCCGCGCAGGAACGCCTCTTCGTCGATGGGGCTGCCCGGCTTGACGTAGTGGCTGACATCGGCGATGTGGACGTCGAGCGCATAGTTGCCGTTGGGCAAGCGATCTACCCACACGGCGTCGTCAAAATCGCGCGCAGTTTCACCATCGATGGTGACGATGTCGAGCGGCCGGTAATCCTTGCGTCCGGTAAGTTCATCGAGCTGAATGACGTTCACGAAGTTTTGCGCCTGTTCCAGCACCTCGAGGGGAAACTGATGCGGGATGTGATGTTTCCGGATCATGATTTCGACATCCACGCCAAAGTCATCCGGGCGGCCCAGGATCTCGATCACGCGGCCGATGGCGTAGCCGCCGCCTTCGGGAAACTCCACAATCTCGGCGTTGACAACCATGCCGTCGAGATCTTCTGGCGAGTGGACTTCCAGCGGAGCGACACCCACGCGATCGCGATTCAGCGAGGCCGAAGGCATTTCCATCCCAGCCGGAATTTGGATCCACTGGCGGATTTTTTCGTCATGCGGTTCGACGAAGTTTCCGCGCTTGCGAATCCGAAACTCGCCCACTACGGTTTGGTGCGCGCGACGAAGAATCTTGACGATTTCGCCGTCGGCCCGGCCGTCCTTTTCGATTCTGGCGATGCGCACCACTACGCGATCGCCGTGCATGGCCGCTTGAGCGGACTCGCGCGGGATGTAGACGTCGCCGCGCAAGCCTTCGATGGGATGATCGGGAATCAGAAACCCATAGCCGTCGCGATGCATGTTCAGGCGGCCGACCGCGTATTCGCGGCTGAAGCGGGTGACCACGAAATGGCCGGAGCGGACTTCGATAAGCTGGCCGCGCTCAATCAATCGATCCAGAGCCTGTTCCAGCTCATCGCGCGATGCGATGCGAGGCCCCAGCTCGCGGACCAGTTGTTTGAAGGTCGCTCGCGCGTGCGGCAACCGCGCGACATGTTCGAGGATGGCGGCGTCGGTCACAGGGGCTGCACGAATCCCCGGGGTGTCATGGGCAGCGATCGAAGCCGCGTGCCGGTGGCGTGAAAGATCGCGTTGCCGACCGCCGGAGCCAGGCCGACAATGGGCGTTTCGCCAGCGCCCGCGGAAGGCAGATCCTTACGATCCACCAGAACAGTCTCGATCACCGGCACATCGCTGAAGCGAG
>Ga0302326_10003889_pt1 | contig 34949 bp, 28 predicted proteins | sample Palsa_T0_3_FD_202264 | JGI IMG/M metagenome (GOLD analysis project Ga0302326, IMG submission 202264) | Peat permafrost microbial communities from Stordalen Mire near Abisko, Sweden - Palsa_T0_3 | ecosystem: Environmental > Terrestrial > Soil > Palsa > Peat permafrost | place: Sweden: Abisko...
GCCTGCCTGAGTGCGTGCGATTTGCCAAGCGATTATGCGCTGATTACCCGATTCAGTGAGAAGCGCGGAGAACTTGAGCGCATCCGTCAGATGATCGACGAGGACAATCTGGAGGGGCGGATTCACGCGGGCTACGCCGACCCGAAAGTGTCTCCTTCCCGATTGGAAGAGTACAGGTCTCTTTTACGTGATGCGGGAATAATACGGCTTTGGGCACACGGCAAGTCAAAGCCATTTGAACTTATGGTAGACGGCAGTGGGTTCCTCGCTCAGGGCGACTACAAGGGTTATCTGTACGATCCAGCGCCTCAAATCCCGCCTGCGCCGTCATTGGACGATAGCTGCTTCAACGCCGCGACAATCCTCGACACCCAGCGTTCATGCAGTGCTGTGCGAAACCTTGGTAACGGTTGGTGGCTACTCCGATACGAATATCGCTAAGGATTGGTGAAGAATCGCGATAGCACTCATCGCTGCCCATCCGAGTTTCAAGATCGAACGACACTCTTCTAACGACAATCTTTATGCTCGGCAGCGCTGGCCGCTATTTTGCGATATCCTCATCCCCGAACTGCCATGAAGAAATTTGTGCTGAGCCTCTGTCTCGTCCTGCTGGTCGCGATCCAATATTCTGGCCAATCGTCTGGCCAATCTTCTGCCGAGGAGAAATTTGCGGTCACTTCGGTCGTCGATGAGCCCTCGATCGCTGGCAGGCCGGTCGAACTGGACGCGCAGGGGAAGCTGTTGCCGTGGCCGATGCCGGACAACATCGGCTATTCCTACTCTTCGCATGTGCTTTCGCAGTGGACCATCCTTTGGGATCAGTACAACCGGCAGCGCCTGCACTATTTTCATTGTTGTTTCGATTTTGACCGCACGACCTATGAGCTGATCCCTGACCAGAACTGGGCGAACTCGACGGGATATCTGCGGGCCATGCTCGAAGGCTTTGTTGAGCGACTTTATCCGTATACCGGGAATGCGCGGACGATTACTTTTTTGGAAGACTTCGCGGATTACGAACTCGAGAACGGGCGAACTCCGGCGGACTATGCGTGGGCGCAAGTGCCGTATCCGTCGGCCGACCCCGGAGCGCGGCGCTACAGCGGCTGGAGTGCGCACGGGAAGGATTACGTGGAGCCGCACGTAGTGGGCGAAGACGGGTACGCGTATCTGCGACTCTACGAAATGACCGGCAACACGAAGTATTTGCAGGCCGCCATTTTGTGCGCGGACGCGCTGGTCAAGAACTACAAGCAGGGAGACGAAACGCATTCTCCGTGGCCGGTGCGCTGCTACGCGAAAGACGGCAGTACGCGCGGCGAGAAGCCCATGGGGCCGTACTCGGCGAACGTGATTGAGCCGATCATGCTGTTCGACGAACTCATGCGGCTGCATGAGGGCGATGTCGCCGGCTACGCGCGCATACGACAGGCGGCGTGGCTGTGGTTTCAAAAGTATCCGCTGACCAACAATGTGTGGGTGGGTTATTTCGAGGACGTCGCGCCCAGCATGGACAACATGAATCAGGTGATCCCGCTGGAATTTGCGCGCTATGTGCTGCTGCATCCGGAAAAAGATACGCTATGGAAGCAGCACGCGCGGCAACTGATCGCGTGGGTGAAGACCACGCCGAAGTGGCCGAAATATATTGTGCACGGGGCGACCGTGACTACGGAGCAAGGGGACGGCGTCCACTTCTGCTGCAATCTGCCGAACCAATGCTGCGACAGTCATACGGCGCGGCTGGCGGCAGTAGAAGCGCTGTATTACGCCAAGACTGGCGATGCCGATTATCGCGAAGCCGCTTTCCGTTCTTTCAACTGGGTGACTTACTTTCAGGGACTGCCCGGCAAGGCGCACGCGCCCTGGGGTGAGAACCAATGGTGGTTTACCGACGAATTCGCCGACGGTCCGCGGCGTTTGATGGATGCGTTTTGGGCCGTGCCGGAGTGGGCGCCAGCCGATGAGTCGCACCTGACCGGATCATCTTCGGTCGTAACGAAGATCAGTTACGGCAAGGGTTCGGTGACCTATTCCACATTCGACGATGATTCTACCGACGTGCTGCGGCTGGACTTCGTGCCTGACTCGGTCATGGCGAATGGCCGGCCGCTGCGGCGACGCAAGGCGCTCGATCAGGCAGGATATGTTTTCGATGAATCGACCCGTGTGCTGCGCATTCGTCATATTGGAGCGCGCGATATCGACATCCAGGGCCGCGGCGGAAGCGCGCCGGCGCTTTACGTCACGTTCGACAATCCGCATCTCGCGGCGGGAACGGAACTTGCCGGCGCGTATCCTTCCGGGCTGATTGACTGGCCGCAGCATGAGTGGAAAATCGGGACTCCCGGGGGAAAATTCGGCACTTTTAACCTCGTCGCGGCCGACGCAAACAGCAGGAAACTTGAATTCTCATTCTCTGCGCCGCGGGTGTTTGTGGGTGTGGATGTTTACAACGGCGGCGCATCGGAAGCCGGGGTCACGATCCAGACTGCGGGCGCTCCCGAGGTCGCGATCAACCTGAAGCCCGGCGAACTGCGGCGAGTACGAACGGGATGGGCTGAGACCTGCTCACGCGTCACTTTTATCCTGCAACATGGGGACGGGCTGAGGTTCGACAACCTGGCATATTTGCACGACTGAATGCCTGCTTCGGCACTTCGTCTTCAACTCCACGCCATCATCTTCCTCGGTAAGATCTTCGACACAATCATCCCACTGTCCGGCTAACCTTTTTGCTCTTGCCGGGGTCTAAATAAGTACATGTCAGCGGGGAACTTTACCGGACCCGGCTGCGTATTTCTGATCAGATGGTTAGGCGGGATTGAGACCCCTCGCCTGAACGTTACCCGGGTGCCCCCACGCCCCTCCCCGGAGGCGTGGGGGCATGATTTTCACAATCCGGGCCGATAAGATGGAAGGCGATTCTTAGCTTCGTCGGTATCGGCGTCGTCATTGGGATGTTGCGCGCGATCAAAGCGGCGCGACTGAATCCCATCGAAGCTCTGCGCTACGACTAAACCTTTTGCGATCAGTAGTGATACCGCGCCTGCAGAAAATCAGTCCTTCGTTCGCTCACGCGATACACCAAACGGTGTTCCTGGGTAAGTCGGCGCGACCAGCATCCGGCGAGCATGTACTTCAGCGGTTCGGGCTTTCCGATTCCCGTAAACGGGTCACGCAAGACACTTTCAATGAGTTCGAAGGCGCGGAGCGCGATTTTCCGGTCGGTTTCGATCCAGTAGCGAAGGTCCTGGCGAAACTCCGGATGAAATACGGCATCCCGATCAACGCTGCCGGGCAATTCCCAACTCCCGGCGCAGGTGGTCTACCGTTTCCGGAGCGCCTTTTCTATTCTTGGCGCGACGCAGTGCCGCTATGAGCCGCTGCGCATTCTTCGGCGAGCGGAGCAAGTGCGCGGTTTCCATGAGCCCCACGAGTTCGTCGGCGGGAACCATGGCCACCCGCTTATCGCCTTTTCGGCGCACGATGACAACCTCATGATCATTCGCCACGCGATCGAGCACCGACGCCAAGCTCTGGCGCAAATTGGTGTAGGTCGTCTCAGTCATCGTACGATCGTACAGGAATCCTGTACGTATTTCAAGATGGTTTTACAATCGCAGAGTGCCTAATTCCCTTCACCCGCGTCTGGAGCGCGTCCTCGCTCAGCTTCGCCTGTACGAGCATCCCTTGCTGAATTTCTCCGCACGATCCAAGGGCGAAGGCGTAGAGATTATTATCCGGTTCAAGGACGAGAGCGTTGCCGTCCACACCTACTATTTCGACATGCATCCGCGCGATCTCGACCACCCGCAGTTCGAATGGAGCTTTCAGCGCCAGCTCTTCGACGCGCTGCACGACTACTTTATGGAAATGTTCATTCGCACGCCGCAGGATCGCGCCGACCGCCGCGAGAAGGGGCTGTGAAAGCACTCCGCGAAAAGATCGAGCAGGAAATCCGCGAGCGCGGTCCGATTTCCTTCTCGCGCTATATGGAGCTTTGCCTGTACGACGCTGAATTCGGCTACTACTCGCGGAATGCGATGCAGTTCGGCAAGGGCGGAGATTTTTATACGTCGAGCGACGTTCATGCCGTCTTCGGCCGCCTGCTGGCGCGCCAGTTCGATGAGATGTGGCGTGCTCTGGGTTCTCCTGAAAAGATTATCGTGAAGGAACTGGGGCCCGGCCGCGGACTATTCGCGCAGGATGTGCTGGACTGGTCGGAGAAGAAGTTTCCCGATTTTTTTCGCGCTCTGCAGTATGTTTTGGACGAAAGTTCCCGTGCTCTGCTGGAGCGAATCGAAGCAACGCTGGGCCGTCACATCGAATCCGGCAAGGCGCTGCTGTGGAGCGGCCACGCTGGTGCAGCGACCATCCTGTTTGCCAACGAATTCTTTGACGCTCTGCCGGTCGAGATTCTCAGTTCGGAAGGATCGCTCCGTATTGATACGCGTGACGGCCGTTTCATCGAGACGTGGGCGCAGTCTTCGCCGGAAGAACTGGAATTTATGGACCGTTACTCGATCCATCCCGAAGACGGCGAACGAGTCGAGGTTCCGCTTCAGGCACAAACTCACATGAGCGCCGCTGCCCAGATCGAACGCGGATTCGCGGTGGTGATCGACTACGGCTACACTCGCGACGAGCAACTCGCAGGACGCCATCGCGGAACACTGAAGGCGATTCGCCAACATTCGGTGAGCGCGAACCCGTACGAAGCTCCGGGCGAGCAGGATATTACCGCTGACGTGAATTTCACGGCGCTGGCCGCGGCCGCCGAACAGCAGGGCATGCGGACGCAGCGGCTCGTCACGCAGTCGCAATTTCTGATGGGCATCGGCGAGGCCGATGAATTTGCCGACGCGTTTGAAGATTGCCGCCTGCCGCAGGAACGCGCCAAAGTTGCGCTGCAACTCAAGCACCTCGTTACGCCCGCGGGCATGGGCGAGAGGTTTCATGTGCTGGTGGTCAGCAAGGGGATCGATGGTGACCAGGCATCCGCACTGGCGGGTTTGAGTTTCGGACGGCGCAGAGTAGGCCCGCCCCCCATTTGACTTTCTGTGTTCCACGCTGCGATGCTCACTCCCTGATCGATTGAAATCGGTTTGATCTTTCGAGGGCGGCATGAATCGCAGAAAGTTCCTTGGCGGAGCGGCTTCAGCAGGGGTCCTCTCGAGTGTGCTGGGCAAGCCTTTCGCAGCCGCTGCATCTACCCGTGAGGATTCTTCCTCGTCCGAAGCGTCCAGCGCACCGATTCGTCACCCGCGGGCGATCACCATGTGGGAGTTCTCGTGGATTGAACGGCGATGGCCGGGAGCCGGATATGAAGACTGGGATCAGGCTCTCGACGAACTTGTAGTGCGCGGGTATAACGCAGTTCGAATCGACCCGTTTCCACATCTGCTGGCCGCCGACCCGCACAAAACATGGACGCTTCGACCGGAATGGAACACGCAGATGTGGGGTTCGCCCGATGTAAACCGCATCGTGCTTCTCCCCGCGCTCTTCGATTTTCTGGGCAAGTGTCGCGAACGCGGCATCGTGGTTGGACTCTCCACGTGGTATCGGCAGGACGACGCTGACACGCGGATGACCATCACCGGTCCGGAGGTCATGGCGGGAAACTGGATCGCGACGCTCGATCTGATCGCGCAGGCCGGCTACCTTGACAGCATTCTCTACACCGATCTGTGCAACGAGTGGCCTGGCAACGACTGGGCTCCGTTCGTAAAGCCGCCCATGACTTACGGCGACTGGAACAAGCCGCAGTCGCTGGAATATATGCACAAGGCGATTGCACTGCTGCGCGCGAAGTACCCGCAAATCCCTCTGCTCTTTTCGTGCGCCGAAGACGAGCCGGAAAAATATCTCGAGTGCGACCTGAGCGACTTCGACCTGCTCGACCCTCATATCTGGTCGGTGCAGCAAAATGACGGCGAGTTCTACAGGCTTGCCGACTATCACTACGAGCGGTTCGATGCCAAGGGATACACTAATCTCAGTCTGAAGGCTGACGGCATTTACCGTGCCCGACCCGATCACTGGCAGAAGATACTGATCGAGGCAATCAACCGCCACGCCGTGGTTTCGAGGAAATTGAAAATTCCACTCGTCACCACCGAATGCTGGGGGATCGTCGACTACAAAGACTGGCCCCTCCTACGCTGGGACTGGGTCATGGATCTGTGCGCACTCGGCGCCCAGCACGCCTCCTCGACTGGCCAGTGGCTCGCGATTGCGACCAGCAACTTCTGCGGTCCGCAGTTCGTCGGCATGTGGCGGGACAAGGCGTGGCATCAGCGGTTGACGCGCGCTATCAAAACGGCAGAGATCGCGGCGCCGATGCGGCAGGGCAGGCTATATTCAAGGCTGTAGAACTTCCGCAGGGTCGGGGCAGGTCGCCCCGGCGTGAAAAACTACTTCCGGGTGCTTCCGGCCTCGGGATACTCGTACACTCCCCGGCCCGACTTGCGCCCCAATCTTCCAGCCTTCACGTATTGCACCAGCAGCGGTGCGGGGCGGTATTTCTCGCCCAGCGACGTGTGCAGATATTCCAGAATGTTCAACCGCGTGTCGAGCCCCACCAGATCCACCAACTCGAACGGACCCATGGGATGGTTCAGACCCAGCTTCAGCGCCTTGTCAATGTCGGCAGCCGACGCAATCCCCTCCTGCAGCATGTGGAACGCCTCATTGCCGATCATGGCGTTGATGCGGCTGGTGATGAAACCGGGAGATTCCTTGATGACTACGACTTCCTTGCCCATGCGCTTGCCCACTGCAACCGCGGTGGCGAGCGTGTCGTCGTCGGTCTCGAGCGCGCGCACCACTTCGAGCAGCTTCATCTTGTGCACGGGGTTGAAGAAGTGCATGCCCACACACTTTTTCGCGCGGTAGGTCACGCTGGCAATTTCCGTAACGCTGAGCGACGACGTATTCGACGCGAGCATGGTCGTGGGCCGGCAGATTTTGTCGAGCAGCGTGAAGATCTCGATCTTCGACTCCAGTTCCTCGGGAACGGCTTCAATCACCAGGTCGGCCTCGCGCGCGGCCTCTTCGACCGAACCGGCGTACTCCAGCCGACGAAACGCCGAATTCGCATCGGTCGGCGCGACTTTGCCCAACTCCACAGCCTTGTCGAGATTGGCGCGAATTTCGCTTTCCGCCTTGCGCAGAGCTGCGGGCAGCAGGTCTTCCAGGATGGTGCGATATCCGCCCAGCGCCGCGGCGTGCGCGATGCCCCGCCCCATGATTCCGGCGCCGATCACGGCGATCGTCTGGACGTCTCTCATCTGGACATCTTTCATCTGGACGTCTTTCATCTGACCCAGCTCACTTACTTCTCAACCTTTTCCAGCTTTTCCAGATCGACGATGGCCGCGTCGATCGCGCCGCCCGCCGCGCGCAAATACTCCGCCAAGCGCTTGCGCTCTTCGGCGTTCATACTGGGAATGTAGAGACACATGCGGCGCAATGTCGTCGTAATGTCGTCTACGTAGTTCATCGCTCGGATCAGTTCACCCGTCGCTACTACCATGAGACTCCTCTTTCTCTTTCCGGTCGGCGATTCCGAACTGCCGGAACTCCTATTCTGGACGCGCATGCGGATTTAGTAAAGGCGACCGCCCGTTTGCCACTGGCTACGGCGCAGAATCAAAAGCTGAAAGCGCAAGAATCCCGCGTCTTTATTCACAACGACTTAACCAGGCGGGCATATAATCGCAATCAATTCTTTTTATGGCGCGTCCGGCCGGGACGCGAATCGAATAGGTATGGCAGATAAGCCTCTAAAACGCTACATTTTCGCCAGCGACTTCGACCAGACGCTGACCTTCAACGATTCCGGCTACGTGCTCGCCGAACTGGTCGGCATTCCCACAGCGGAGTTCGAACGCAAGGCCAAGGGGATGGCCAAGATCAACCTGGTGCAGCAGGGCGCGGAGCTGGCATATTTGCTGCTGCATGATCCGGAATTCAAAGCCAAAGTCCGAAAGGAACATCTGCGCGAGGTGGGCAAGCGGATTCGACTGAAGGGCGACATTAAGCTGCTGTACCAGTTGCTGGAAGCGGGCATCGACGGCCACCATTTCGATTTCTACGTTCTATCGGCGGCTCCGGTTGAGGTGATTCTGTCGGCGCTGGAAGATATTGTTCCGGCCGATCACATCTATGGCACGGAGTTTCGCTACAAGGCTTCGGGCGAGATTGACACGATCGTGCGCGCCACGGCAGGCTACGGCAAAGTCGCGGTGCTGAATCAGTTGCTGTTGCAGCAGGTCTCCGGGCCCGATCATGTGATTTACACCGGAGACGGCAGTTCCGATATTCACGTGATGTTGCACATCAACTCGCGCGACGGACTCACCATTGCCGTCTCAGAGTCAGCCGACGTTTCGCAAATTGCGAAGCGCACCGTGCTCAGCAGCAGCGCGCTGGCGGTGCTGGCGCCGATTCTCGAAGAAGTGGCGGGCTGGGAGCGTTACCGCATTCGCAGCTTCTTCGAGGCCAATGGCATGCTGATCCAGGAATGGCAGCGCGTCCGCACCGATTGGCTGACCGTGCGTCCCGCCGCCGAACCCGCGGAAACCGTGGTTGAGACTTTGGTGCCTGGACTGGTGCGCGAGAGTTCCTGATGCGAGCGAACCAATCATGCTGCGCGACAAGAATTTAGTCCCGCTCTCTCGCCAGCACCAGCATGCCCTGGCGCTGTGCGTTCGCATCGATCGGGCGGCGCCCATTGCTGACGCCGATTTGGCCGCCTGGCAGGCGGAAATCGCGCAACTTTATCAAAGTGAAATCAGCATTCATTTCGCGGCGGAAGAGCAGGCGCTCTTTCCCGCCGCGCGGAAGTTTGCGGAATTGATTCCGCTGGCCCAGGAGCTATTCGCCGATCACGCGGAATTGCGCGGATTCTTTGCCAACGCGGAAGCCCGCAAAATGTCAGTGGCAGAGCTGAGGGCATTCGGGCAACAGATGTCGGCACACATCCGCAAGGAAGAACGTCAACTCTTTGAGCGCATGCAAGAATTGATGACTGAGCCAGAGTTGGCGGGCCTGGGACACAGTCTGGACGACGCTCTCAAAAACGCTGCGCAGGCCTGTCTTCTGCCTACGGATGCGACCCGGCTGCACTCGGCAAAATGAACCGCCTCGCCACTTAGGTCTCAAGCCGGTATCGCGACTCGGCGAGTGCATACAGCCTGCGCCAGACCAGGCGGTTGATGGTCACCACGGTCGCCGCCATCATGATGGTCGCGGCCAGCAGAAGTTTGGTATTGCTCGCGTCGCTCGCCTGGGAAATCACGGCTCCCAGACCGATGGTCGTGTAAATGTGGCCTTTGAAGTGGAAATACTCCGCGACGATGCTGGCATTCCAGGCTCCGCCGGACGCCGTGACCATGCCGGTAATCAGGTAGGGAAAAATTCCCGGCAGGATCAGCTTCTTCCAGCGCTCGATGCCCTTCATCCGGAACACCGAGCAGCACTCCTTCAAGTCCGTCGGAATCGCAATCGCGCCCGCGATCACATTGAACAGGATGTACCACTGCGTTCCCAGCAACAGCAGAACGATCGAGCCGATGCCCAGCCCGCCGCCCACGCGAATCAGCACCAGCAACACCACCGGAAATAGAGCGGTCGCGGGAACGGAAGCCGCAATCTGGGCCAACGGTTGCGCGATTCTCGCCAGCCGCGGGCTGAAGCCGATGGCAACGCCCGCCGGAATCGTCCACAAGGCGCCCAAAAGCAGCGTGAGGTTCACGCGCAGAAAGGTTGCGCCCAGGCCCAGACCAGCCTCTTGCAACTCCGGCTTCTGCAGGCCGGTCAGAATCATCACCACCCGGACGACTCCGTAGCTCATCCCCGCCACCGCCGCTACGGCCAGCAGGCGGGTCAGCCAGATCTTCCAAGGGCTGCGCGGCCCGGGCTCGGCGCTCGATCGCACGCGCGAAAAATAAAGCATCAGGCGTTCACCCAGAGGATTCACCGTCTTCTGGCGGATCTGCGCCAGGCTGCGCGAATGCCGGATCAGGTTCAGAACCCATGACTGGGGAGCGTCTCCGCTCTCGACCTGCTCCACCTTGAATTTCTCCGCCCAGGCGATCACCGGCCGCCAGACAAACTGGTCGAGCAGAACGATCACCGCGATCATGGTGCCGACGCCCCACACAATCGACCGCGTGTCGCCCGCGCTGGCCGCCGTCTGCAAATACGAGCCGAGGCCGGGCAGGCGGAAGTCGCGCGAGCCCAGCACAAACATTTCGCACGCCATCAGGAAAAACCAGCCGCCGGCCACCGACATCATTGAATTCCACACCAGCCCGATGGCCGCGAAGGGCAACTCCATCTCGATGAAACGCTGCCACCAGTTGAAGCGGTAAATCCGCGCCGCCTCGCGCATCTCTTTCGGAATGCTCTTCAACGAAGCGTAAAAGCTGAATGCCATGTTCCACACCTGCCCGGTGAAAATCAGCAGGATCGCGCCCGCTTCCACGCCGAGTTGCCTGCCCGGAAACAACGCGACCATGGCCAGCATCACTCCCGGAAGAAAACTGAGAACAGGGATTGACTGCAACACATCGAGAAGCGGAATCATGAACCGTTCGGCCCGCGGGTTGTAGGCGGCCACGTACCCATACACCAGCGTAAAGGCAAGGCTGAGTACATACGCAATCGTCATACGCAGCAAGGAATATCCCGCATACGCCGCCAGCGCCCAGGGACCGCGCGCGATTTCCACCTGGGGAGTAAAGGGACCGAGCCAGTGCCGCCCCACCACCAGCACACCATAGAACAAGGCGATGCCCGCACCGAACATGAGCAGATCGGGCAGGAATGAGATCTCCATGCTGGGCAGTTGCGTCCAGAGGCGATACGCCGAAAATCCTCGCAGGCTGATTGACTTCTTCATGAAATCGGTGTGGGCTTCGGAACTTTCTTCAGGATTTCGGCGCCGCGGCCGGGCTCTGGGCATCGCCCGCCGGAGTTTCAGTCTGCACCAGTCTGCCCTTCTCGCGGTCGTAGTCGAAGATCTCGGCGTAGCGGCCCCAGTTCATGGCGGTTTCGAACTGGCGCTGCACTTCATCCTCGGCAAAATGTTCATCGAGAATATCGTGGAAAAACTCGTCGGCGATGGAGTGATCCGCCTTCCGCTTGAGAATGCTGTCAATCTGTTTCAGGATGGTTACATGCTCGAGCGCCGCCTGGCGGAATAGAACCTTGCGTTGCTGGATGTCGGCGTCGGCAAAAATCACTCCCTGCGGGGTAATCTGCACGTCGCCCTCTTTGAGCAACGCGAAACCCAGCAGCACACAGGCCTCGAGAATCGGGAGCAAATCCTCCACGTCCATCACCAGTTCCTCCGACAGACGGAACAGGTCCTCGCGGCCGCCACGGTCATGCAGCAATTCCGTCAGGCCCGCAACTCCGCCTACGCGCGCATGCGGCAGCATCTGGTACCGCGAGGTGCGGACGGGCGCTCCCTGCTTTTTCAATGCGTCTTTCAGAACGTCTTTCGTGAGGCCGCCCGTGGGCAGAATGATTTCCGCCGTGGTCTCGGCATCGGGCAAATCATGCTCGATCTCCGGTTCAGTCATGACCTTGTAGATGTAGTCCACCAGTTCCACAAAGCGCGCCGACTTGCGGTCACGCGGATGCGTCAGCCGGACATTGAAATCCGACCGAATGCGCGCCGGATTTCTGCCCAGCACCATCACCCGGTCTGAGAGCATGACGGCCTCTTCAATGTTGTGGGTCACGATGAAAATCGCGCTGGCCGGCATTTTCTTGGTCAGCCAGAGCTCCAGCAGTTCACCGCGCAGGTTTTCCGCGGTGAGAACGTCGAGCGCCGAGAACGGCTCGTCCATGAACAATACTTCCGGTTCCACGACGAGCGCGCGCGCGAATCCCACGCGCTGCTTCATGCCGCCGGAAAGTTCCTTGGGATACGCCGTCTCAAAGCCGTCTAATCCAACCGTATCGAGGGTGCGCAGAGCGCGCTTGTGGCGTTCGACGGGGGGCACGCCCTTGGCTTCGAGCGGAGCTTCCACATTCTCCAGCACCGTGAGCCAGGGGAAGAGCGCGAAGCTCTGAAACACGATGGCCACATTCGGCATCTGGCCGTCCAGCGGCTTGCCGTGCCACAGCAGCGTTCCCGAGGAAGGCTGCGACAGCCCGGTCAGCATGCGCAGCAGCGTCGACTTGCCGCAGCCCGACGGCCCCAGCAACGCCACGATCTTCCCCGGTTCGATGGAGAGATTGGTCAGGCCGACAACCTGAATCCGCGTCCCATCCGCCTGCGGATAAGATTTCTCGACCCCTACAGCCTCGATGATCGCATCGCCGCCCGGCTTGCTGGCCGGTTTCGGTTTGATGTCGGCTTCGCTCACGTGCACACTCCCTAACTTCCTATACACGAAATCCGATCCGGGTGCCCCATGTCTCGCGTATTTTGCGAGACGTGGGGATTTCGACTTTCAATACGAGAACGCCCTGCTCATCAGATCACGCAGCAAAGTTTTCACCCGGAAGCGCGGCGAACGGCTGGGGCAAACGATCGCTCACTGCGGCCAGCAGCGCCAGCTTCGCGGCCAGTTCGCAGGTGAGCCGGTCCGGGCTGAAGCGCCACCGCCAGTTGCCGCCATGCAGACTGGGAGTGTTCATGCGCGCTTCGCTGCCCAGACCGAGCACGTCCTGCAACGGAATGATGCTCAGGCTGGCCGGCGAACCGTGCGCCGCGCGGATGAACGCCCAATGGACACCATCCTCGCTGCGGCCCATATAGGCCTCGGCGTTGCGGCGCTCGTGCTCCGCCGCACCTGAACGCCACCAGCCCTCGACCGTGTCGTTGTCGTGCGTTCCGGTGTAGATGACCTTACCTGCAGCACGATGCGGCAGGTAGATGTGCGCGCCTTCGTCGCCGAAGCCGAACTGCAGAACCGACATACCCGGAATCTGCAACCGCTCGCGCAGCGCGTGCACTTCCGGGGTGATGTAGCCCAGGTCCTCGGCAAAAAACGGCAGGCCGCCCAGCGCCTCGCGAACCTCTATGAACAGGTCGTCGCGCGGCCCGTCCACCCAGCGGCCACTCACGGCGGTGTCATCGCTCGCAGGAATCTCCCAGAACTGGTCGAACCCCCGGAAGTGGTCGAGCCGGACGTAGTCGCAGTTTTGCGTGGCCCAGCGCAGGCGCTGAATCCACCACTCGTAGCCCCGCTCCTTCATCACATCCCAGCGGTAGAGCGGATTGCCCCAGCGCTGCCCGGTCTTGCTGAAAAAATCGGGAGGCACGCCGGCGACGACTTCCGGTTCCAGATCCTCATTCAGGCGGAAAAGTTCGCGGTGGGTCCAGACGTCGGCGCTGTCATGGTTCATGAAGATCGCAACGTCGCCCACAATGCGGATGGCCCGCTCGGCGCAGTAACGCCGCAGGGCCCGCCATTGTTCGTAGAAGGCGAACTGTAGCGCGCTGCGGATCTGGATATCGGCGGCCAGTTCCTCGCGGGCTCTATCCAACGCAGCCGGCTCCCGCCGGGCAAGCTCCCGCGGCCACCGATTCCAGCTTTCGAGTTTGTAACGGGAACGAAGCGCATCAAAGAGAACAAAATCGTCCAGCCACCAGGCATTTTCCACGCGGAACCTTTCAAACCGGTGCAAGGCGTCGCCCGACGCCCGCTGTACAAAATTCCGCGCCGCCTCAAACAACAGAGGCACCTTCTGCGCGAAAACCTGGTCATATTCGACCGGACTGGGAGCAAGCTTCGCCTCAACTTTTCCGGAGCCGGGCCTTTCCAGTTCGCGCTGCGCTGCGTCAGGCTGTCCCGAATTAATCTTCGTCAAGTCAATCTTCGCGGCGTCAAGCCAGCCCCGCTCGGCGAGGCGTTCCAGGCTGATCAGCAGCGGATTTCCAGCGAAGGCGGAGGTCGAGGAGTACGGCGAGTTCCCGTAGCCAAGCGGTCCCAGCGGAAGAACCTGCCAGAGGCCCTGGCAGGCGGAAGCAAGAAAATCTACAAACTGATAAGCGGCTGGCCCAAAATCGCCAACCCCGCCGAGCGAAGGCAAGGAGGTGGGATGCAACAGAATGCCTGCAGCGCGCGGAAAGGGCATGTCACCGGCCGCTACATTCCCTGCTCGTTCTTGCTCAATGCCTTGATTTCTTCGGCGTTTCTCTTGATCTTTCCGGATTTCGTCATCTCGTCAACCAGACTGGAAACAAAAATCCCGAAGCGCTCCTGTTGCTTGCTCACCAGCAGTTGGTCGCGGATCTGATCGCGCTTGGCGGCATAGTCCGCGTCGGTGGGCTGCTGGTTCTCGATGACCTGCAGCACCACGTCGCTACCAGCGCCACCGATAATTGGCCCGCTGATCTCACCCGGTTTCATGCTGAATGCCACGGAAGCGCTACCCGCCATCGAACCCACATCGGGCACCTGGCCGTCGGGCAGAACAAAGTCGCTGGTCTTCAAGGTCGCGCCCAGTTCCTTGGCCGCGCGCTTCAGATCATGCTCGGCCTTGGCGCGGTCCGACAATTCCTGGATTTTCTGCGACAGCAGGGTTGCCGAGCGCTCGCTCTTGAATTGATCCTCAACCTTGCTCCGGATCTGTTCAAAAGTGGGCGTCGCCGCCGGCTGCACCGCCAGCAACTGAAACACCACGGTTCCCTGCGAAGCCGGAGCCACGTCGGGAGGCGACTTCTCGGTTGCGCCGAACACCGCATCCATGAACTGAGGAGCCGGCCCCAGCCCCGGCAGCATATCTTTACGGGCGAAGAAATCTGAGTTGATGACGGGAATGTGTTGCTCGGCCGCCGCGGCATCCAAACCCTCGGCGGTAGCCAGTTTCAGCAGGGCCTGCGCTTGCTTCTGCGCGAGTTCCTGGGCTTTCTCATGTTTCAGGATGGGCTCGATCTGGCTCTTGACCTCGTCGAGCGGCTTCACGTGCGCCTCCTGCTTGTCGTCCACGCGGAGAATGTGGAAACCGTCAAGGCTCTTCACCACGTCGCTGGTCTGCCCCTTAGGCAGCGAAAAAGCGGCTTTCTCAAACTCCTGCGTCATCTGGCCTTTTCCAATCCAGCCCAGTGACCCGCCGACATTGGCGCTGCCCGGATCTTCCGAATACTTCTTCGCCACGTCTTCGAACTTGGCGCCGCCCTTCAACTGCTTGAGAAGATCGTCGGCGCGATGCTGGGCCTCAGCCACCGCCTTGTCGTCCACTTTGCCATCGGCGCCGGGCAGAGGCATCTTGATCCAGATGTGGCTGACCTTCACCTGTTCGGGCACCCGGTACTGCTCGCGGTGCTGATCGTAATACCCTCGCAGGTCGTCTGGCGTCAGTTGCGCGCCAGCTTCCACCTTACTGATCTCGACCACGGCGTACTTCACTTTGCGTTTTTCCGGAATCGAATTGGCGTAGCTGGCTTTGTGGCTCTCGTAAAAAGCGTTCAGTTCTTCGTCCGTCGGGTGCAACCCCTTCCGCAGGTCGTCCTGCTTCAAGACCGCGTAGTCGAACTTGACCTTTTCATTCTGCTTGATGAACTGCTCGTGAATCTCGGCCTCGCTGACGCTGGCCGAACCGGCAATCATGGCCTGCAGCTTGGCCAGCAAAATATCGTTGCCCACGGCCTCCTCAAACTTGGCGGGCGTCATATTCGCCTGCCGCAGCAGAAAGTCTTCATATTCCGTCTGGCCGATGAAGTTGCCCCCGGGAAAGAAATATTGGGAATAGCGCCCGTGCTGCAGCTCGTCTTTGACCTCTTCTGGCGTAACGCGCAACCCCATGCGCCGGGCTTCGCTCATCAGAGCCTGCCGGTTGATTAACTGCTCCACGGCACGCTGGGTTTCCTGCTGAATCAGAAACGGCATAATTTTCGCCGCCATCTCTCCGTAGCGCTGCGCCTCCTGCTGCGCCATTTGGCGCGCGGCGGTGCGCACTTCGTCGGCGCTGATGTCTCCACCATCCACCTTGGCGACGACGCCCTGGCCGGGCGCGCCCGTCAGTTCTGAGGTCAGGCCGCCGGGAATGAACGTTATGACCATGGCGGCGCAAATCACGAGAAGGATGCCGCTAAGAACAATCTTCTTAGTTGCCCCCTGGGTCTGCAAGAATCGAATCATTTTGTTATCACTCCAGAGTTGTAAGGCGAAAATAGAAAGGCGAATTGATGATTATAAACCAGGAGTCACCGCCACGCATCCGCATGCCCTGTCATCCGAGCGCAGCGAAGGGCTTACCCTGAGCCTGTCGAAGGGATCTCTGCACTTTGCCGGCAGGTGACAGCGGATCGGGTTGGCATCTCCGAAACTCCCCTATTGAAACGTATCAATATAAATGTTATCCATTCTCCGGGGCTTTTTCTGTATCCCGGACTCAACGCGAGCGATCGCGATTATCAGGAGCACCATGTCCTCAGGCAAGCGGCTGGCAGTCACTCTCTCCGTCCTCGCTCAATTCCTGCTGGTTTCATTGTTAGTACCCCAATTAGTGGCCCAAACCAAGCCCGCAGCCCCGCACGTTGCGGAAGCCAGGCTGCCGCTGCGCGAAGGCTGGTCTCTGCAAACCTCCGCCAAAGTCGAAGCCAAGGGAGAAGTCATTTCGACTCCGCAATTCGTTCCCAAGGGATGGCACACGGCGACCGTGCCCGCCACCGTGGTGGCCGCGCTAGTCAAGGATAAGACCTTCCCCGATCCTTTGTTCGGCATGAACCTGCGCGACTTCGCGGGTGTGAACTATCCCATCGGCGCGAATTTTTCCAACATCGCCATGGCGCCCGACAGCCCCTATGCCGTCTCGTGGTGGTATCGCAAACCGTTCATCGTGCCGGCAAGCTACAAGGGCAAGACCGTGTGGCTGAAATTTAACGGCATCAACTATCGCGCCAACATCTGGCTGAACGGCAAGCAGATCGCCAAATCGGAAGACGTTGCCGGCGCCTGGCGCACCTATGAGTTCAATGTGACGGACGCAGCCAAGCCGGGCGCCGAGAATGTGCTCGCGGTTCAGGCCTACGCGCCCACTGAGCATGATCTCGCCATCACTTTCGTCGATTGGAATCCCGCGCCGCCTGACAAAAACATGGGATTGTGGCGCGAAGTCTATCTCACCACCAGCGGCCCCGTGGCGCTGCGCTATCCCACGGTCGTATCGAAAGTGAGCATGCCGGCGAATGAATCCGCGCGGCTTACCGTGACTGCGCAACTGAGGAACGGCACCGACAATCCGGTCAAGGGCAAGCTCAAGGGCCAGATCGAAGCCATCAAGTTCGAGCAGGATGTAGAACTCGCGCCCAACGAGTCGAAAGACGTGACTTTCACGCCCGATAAGTTCCAGCAACTCATCTTCACCAGCCCACGCCTGTGGTGGCCGGTGCAAATGGGCAAGCCCAATCTTTATTCGCTCCACATGGAGTTTGAAGCGAACGGCGCGGTCAGTGACCATTCCACCACCGAGTTCGGTATTCGCGAAATTACCTCCGACTTCAACGCTGTCGGCGGACGGGCGTTTCATATCAATGGAAAAAATATTCTGATTCGCGGCGGCGGCTGGACGCCCGACCTGATGCTGCGGGAAAACTCGCAGCGTCTGCACGACGAATTCCGCTACGTCCGCGACATGGGACTCAACACCATCCGCCTTGAAGGCAAACTCGAAATCCCGGAATTCTTCGACCTCGCCGATCGCCAGGGCATTCTGGTCATGGCGGGATGGTGCTGCTGCGATTTCTGGGAGCGCTGGCCACGCTGGCAGCCCAAGGATTTCGAAATCGCCAAGCAGTCGCTGCGCGATCAGATCTACCGCCTGCGCAGCCATCCCAGCATCGTCATGTGGCTGAACGGCAGCGACAATCCTCCGCCGCCGGATGTGGAACAGATGTATCTCGACGTCGAGAAAGATTTGTTTTGGCCGAACCCTGTCGTTTCCTCGGCCACCGGAAAGAAAACCAGCGTCACCGGCGAGAGCGGCGTCAAGATGAGCGGGCCGTACGAATATATAGCTCCGAGCTATTGGGAAGTCGATACGCCGGAAGGCCAACCCGGCCGCAAGCTATGCAATCCCGGGGGCTGCGGTGGGGCCTACGGCTTCAACATGGAAACCAGCATGGGACCGGCTGTTCCGCCGGTCGAAAGCATCCGCGCCATGGTGGGCAAGGACCACATGTGGCCCATCGACGACTTCTGGAACTATCACGACGGCGGCGGCGAATTCAAAACCATCGGCGTATTCACTGAAGCGCTGACCAATCGCTACGGAAAATCCGACAACGTGGAAGATTTCGCTACGAAGTCGCAGATGCAGACCTACGAGGGCGTACGCGCCATGTATGAGGCCTACAGCCGCAACAAGTATGAGTCGACGGGAGTGATTCAGTGGATGCTCAACAACGCCTGGCCTTCCATGATCTGGCACCTCTACGATTACTACCTGCGTCCCGGCGGCGGCTATTTCGGGGCCAAGCGCGCACTGGAAGCCCTGCATCCCATCTACGGTTACGACGATCATTCCATCTGGGTCGTGAGCAGCCAATACCAAGACGTGAAAGGATTGAAACTTACCACGAAAATTTTCAACCTCGACATGACCGAGAAGTTCACGCAGTCGAATGCGGTCGACGCCTCTATCGACAGTACCGCGAGAATTTTCACCCTTCCGGATGTTGCGGGTCTCAGCCCCACGTATTTCGTCGCGCTACGCCTGGAAGATTCGGCCGGCAAACTCGTCGGCTCGAATTTCTACTGGCTCTCGACCAAGCCCGAAACCCTCGACTGGGCCAAATCCACGTGGTGGATGACTCCGACGGCTAGCTACGCCGACTTCACCGCGCTGGCGCAATTGCCAAAAGTAAAGCTAAAGGTCGCTACCCGCAGCGAACGCAAGGGCGAAGAAGAAATGACCCATGTAACACTGGAAAATCCGAGCAAGAATCTCGCCTTTTTCGTTCGCCTGAAAGTCGACAAAGGCGTCAAGGGAGAAGAAATCCTCCCGGTCGTCTGGGAAGACAACTATATTTCTCTCCTGCCCGGCGAGAAGCGCGAAGTCAGCGCAACTTATCGCGCCAGCGAACTGGGCACGGCAAAACCGGCAGTCGAAGTGAGCGGCTGGAATGTGGAGTGAAGAGGATTGGGAAATTGGGTAATTGAGTAATTTGAAAGCCTCGGCGCCTAAGCCGTTAGGTTTTCAATTACTCAATTACCCGATTACAAATTACACAATCTGCTATGCGTGCTGCGAAACCGATAACACATTCCCGTCAGGATCTTTGAACCACGCCACTTTGTCTCCCGTGGGCGCGGTCCAGATTCCAAGTTCGTCCTGCTTGAAGAATCCGAAGATCTCGAAGTGAACTCCCTTCGCCTGCAGACTCCGTACTATGTTTTCGATGTCAGAAACCTGCCAGCCCAGAATCGTGAACTGTGCCGGAGTAAAGTCCTTCCCCACCTTCGCAATCCGGATCATGATTCCGTTCGCATCCAGCACCATCGCGAAGCCGTCGTCTTTGATGAACCGCAGGCCGAGCACACCCTCATAGAACGCCCTCGCCTTTTCGGTATCGCGCGTGGGTAGAAAAGCTACAATGTTGATCGATCCCAGCATTTCATCCTCCAGGGACGGAATTTTCGCGCAGCTGAACGCCTTCGGTTCCCCCACCGCTCAATTTCTATGATCCACTCCTCCTACTCCTCCGCCGGCAGATCGAAATTCACCAGGTCGCCGCGGAAGCCGTTCGTTTTCCAGGCGCCAAAGCCAATACCTACAGCCATCCAGATGCCGCCGACGAGCCACGCCTTCCAGCTCAGGTTTTTCCAGAGGAAGAAGCAGATGGTGAACCCGGCCAGCGGCGGAGTCCACACCGCAAGCACCGCCAACGCCGCTCCCGCCGCAACTAACAGCCTAAAGTTCGAGCCGGGTAGTAGAACCAGAGCGATCACCAGCGCCGTCAGAAGGAGCGGCGGCACAGCGCTATTCTTTCGTTCGCGCACGTAATACCGCACAAACGCCGCCAGGTTTACGCCCATGAACGCGATCAGTGCCCCAAAGTTCAGCATCTCGGCCCCAAGCCCGTAGCTGAACAAGTTGAAACTCACCAGCAACGCCCCGATTAAAGCGATGGCACCGACAAAAAGCACGTTGTTGCGAGGCACATGGCGTTTGGCGTCGACCGTTCCAAAGAATTTCTGCGGCAGCGCCTTGCTGCGTCCCATGCCATAGAGCAGACGAGCCGCACCAATCTGTGCCCCCATTCCTGACCCGAAATTCGCCACCAGCAAGGTGAATCCGAGGATCGCAAACATAGGCTTCCAGGCGCGGCCGGCGACAAAGGTAAAAGCGGTGTCGCTGTTCGGAAAGGGTTCGGTCGCGGGCCAGATCAATTGCGCGGCGTAGACCTCGAGAGCTGAAAGTACCCCGATCACGAAACAGGTCAGCACCGTGGCTAACAAAATATTGCGCCGCGGGTTCTCCGCTTCTTCCGACAGCGTCGAGATGCCGTCGAATCCGATATAACTCAGCACGGCGATCGAAGTCGCGGCCAGCACGGCTTTCGAATTCCACAGCTGCGGATCGTAAAAAGGACGCGTGAAAAATCCCGCGCCGTCGTGCGGATGGCTGCCGATATAGCGAACCGCCACCATGAAGAACACCGCCACCACCGCACCCATTCCCGCGGCCAGCGCCGTGTTGACGCGAGCTGATGTCTTAATCCCCTGAAGATTCAGGAACGTGAACACGGCTCCAAAAATAAGCGCCCAACCCCAGTAAGGAATTCCGGGCGCAAAAACAAAGGCCTGCTGACTGCACCAGATAATGCAAATCATCGGGTTGAGGATGTAGTCCATCACCATGCTCCAACCCGTGACATAACCCAGCGCTGGATTGATCTCCTGCCCTACGTAGGTGAACGCGGAACCTGCGCTGGGATACGCTCGTGCCATCCGACCGTAACTGAAGGCCGTAAACAGCATAGCCACCATTGCAATCAGAAGCGTGGTGACCACGTGTCCATGCCCGCTGTCGCTGAGCACCCCAAATACCGACATGGGCGCGACGGGCTGAATGACAATGATGCCGTAAAGGATGAGGTCCCAAAGCGTGAGCGTTCGGCGGAGCCGAGGGGCAGAGGAGGACGCGGAGGTGTTTTCCATGAGTCCGGCTATTGGATTATGGAAGGGCCGAAATTGTCAATATTAAAACGTTTCCGTAGCGCTCATTGCTGCTCGCCGTAGTCGAACCAAAACCCACGCTGCTCGTTGCCCGACATGTGCCGCGTATTGTATTCGAGCAAGTAGTCTAGGTGCGCATCGTCGAGCGGGAACGATTGTTTTGGCGTGTAGGGATATCCGCCCATGCTCAGGAACGGCAGCGGCGCTACGTAGTTCCCTTCCGCAGCATAGAAATCCATGTCCTTTTCGTAGCCGTTGGCTGCAAAGAAATAATCGCGCACCCAGCCCTTGGGCAGCGCCGGCAAGTTCGACGGATCGAAGTCCAGCCGTACTTCATCGCCCGAGCCGAACACGGCCAGCTTGTCATCGGTGGTAGTCAGCAGCGGCAGCACGTTGCCGTAGCGCGTGTAGGTTCCCGACGGACGCGTGTAGGGACCGGTCGCGCTCACCTTTTCATAGATATATTGCACGTTCCCCGGGGGCGTGCCTTCGATTTTGAACGGATACCCGTGGAACTCGAGGTCGGCGTGCACCAGCGGAACGGGTGTCAGGCGCACCCCGCCGCGATTGGCGTCATCCCGAAGTCCCGCGTTTTCTCCAGCGGGGCGAGAGCCTGCCCTGAGCCTGCCGAAGGGGATCTCGCGTGCAGCAGGTTGCTCCGTTCGATCAATCAGAATGCTGTCCCAATACACCTGCAGATTGGTCGTGATGCGAATCTTGCGCGTGCCCGGCGGCAGTTTGCCGGTGAGATCGGCAGTCATGGTCCGCGGGCCGCCGGCGGGAAATCCCATATCATCCATGACGCGCTTCCACTGCCCATTTTCGCCGAGCGCTTCGACATACGGTGAAATCGCTTCGATTCCGGCTTGCGACGCGGCGTACATACTGTTCGCCGAAAAATACTCGACCTCGCCGTGCAGCAGCAGCCACAGCGGGCCGCCGCGGTAGGCCTCACCCAGATCGAGCGTCAAGCTATGCGGCTTGGCGAATCCTTGAAACTGCGTGAGTGCGAAATCGCCGAAGTAACGATGCGCCAGTAGATCCGGCAGAACGTCGTGCCCGTGCTCATCCCACGCTCCGGCCGGCGGACGGGCATCTTTGTTGTTGCTCACCACCACCTTGAACGGCGGATACGGCGGGTTCGACGCGAAATATTCGTTGGGATAAACGTCAACGTCCGCCGGATGATCGATCGCCAGCAGCCGCGCCTGATCGAGATAGACAGCCTCTTCCAGCGGTTCCATGAAGCGAAAACTCAAAGTCGTCGTTGGTCGTTGGTCGTTAGTCGCTGGCAAAATCTGCGGGTGCCCCACTTCTCCCTGGTTTTGGGAGAAGTGGGGGTTCTCCTTTTCCCGAATCGAGTCGCGCGGAATCTTGATGTACTCGACCGGCCGCGGAACGTCCCGCTGCCCGGGCCCAATCCAGTGCCCAACCACGCCCGCGCCCAGCATGTCGGCAACAAATTCGTAGCGCTCGCCATTCCACACAAACAATGTCGGGCACGAACTGCCGCGCCGGTCGATTTCTTGAAAATTCTGCTGCCGGTCGCCCGCCACCTGAATTTCGTCTTGCAGCACGCCCGTCGGCCACAGCATGCGCACGATGTCGGCGTCCTTCGAATCTCCCAGCCCGACGACGATGTCGGTGGAACTCTGGCCGAGATATCCGTTGGACCCGTAAATTTCAAACTTCTGCCGGTTCCCGCCCGAGAAAACCTCGACCTTCGTGCCGATCGCGGACTTATTGTCGGCCAGCCCTTTGAGCGAAAGCCGCAACCAGTGATTCTGATTCCCACCTTCATTGCGCAGCAGCACCGCAGGCCCGTGATTCTGCGTGATGAGCAGGTCGGTCGCGCCGTCATTGTTGTAGTCGCCGGTAATGATCGCCCGCGGATCTTTCAGCTGAATCTTGTCGAGGCCAACGTCGACGGTAACGTCTTTGAAACCATCAGGCCCGAGATTGCGGAAGAGTTTAATTTCGCCCTTGCCGTCTTTGGTCTCGCCGACAGCAACAAGGTCGACCCAGCCGTCGTTGTCGTAGTCGAAGGCGGCCACGCCGTAAGCTCGGACCCAATTAGTCTCGGGAAGCTGGACTTGCTCGAAGGATTTGCCTTGTGTATTTCGCCACAATACCAGGGCAGGCGCTGACGAGTAACTGAAGACTAGGTCCATCCATCCGTCGTGGTTAAAGTCGAGACCGGCGACCGCAATCGCAGGATGCGGTAGTAAATCTGTCTGGGAAACCGCATTCGGGTCCGCGGAGAACAGGCGAAGATTCGAAAACCCTCCCTCGCGTGGATTCCGAAAAATCATGGGCCCGCCAATGCCACCAGTCACGGCGATATCGACAGCCCGGTCGTTGTTGTAGTCTGTGCCGACTGCAGACGGCCCGAGTCCCTGGATCATTCCCAGACCAGTTTCGTAGGATACGCTGGTGAAGGTACCGTTGCCATTGTTGCGCCACATAAAGGCGGACCGAACCTTGATTGTGTCATCGCCTTCATCCCAGTGGCGGAGGACATAAAGATCTATGTCGCCGTCATGGTCGTAATCGACGAAGGTCGCACCCGTAGCATCTTCAGTGGTGACGCCGGCGGCCGCAGTCACATCTTTGAAGGTCCCGTTTCTCTCGTTGTGCAACAGGATGAGGCGCCGGGCAGTGACGACTAAGTCTGTGCCGCCATCGTTATCGTAATCGCCCGCCGTGCAGCCGATTGCGTGCAAGGAAGGGTCCAGCCCTGCCTTGCGCGTCACGTCCTCAAAAACACCGCCGGCATTGTGGTAGAGCGCAACGCCTCCATCGGGGCCGTTGTCGGCGACAAACAGATCAGGCCTGCCGTCGCCGTCAAAGTCGAGGAAACACGCTCCGGGCCCTCCGCCAGAAACACGTTTTGCGTCATTTGAGGCTTCCCTGGTAGGCAACCCCGCCTCCGCCGTCACGTCCACAAACCGCACCTTGATCGGCGCCGGAGCTTTCAACACCGCTCGTGGCGATTCCACCGCGCGCGAGTACTGCCCCTGCTCGCCGTAAGCCAGGCTCATGGGCGTGCCGATTTTGTTCTGCGTGATGTATTGGAATTTCTTCAGATGCTCGCGGGCATGATCGACGTCTCCGGATTGCTGGTACGCACGCGACAATCCGAACTCGGCCGAAGCGTGCAGCGGATTCAGTTTCAAGGCGTGTTCGAACGCGTCAATGGCCTGTGGAAACTGCTTGGCCTGCACGTACACCGTGCCTAGAAAATACCAGGTGTCGGCATCATTCGCGTCAATCGCAATGACGCGCTTGAACGCCTCAATCGCCGCCGGCGCGTCGCCCGCATTCTTGGCGAGCATCCCCAGGCTGTACCACGCGTTCGGACTCTTCGGGTCCTGCTTCAGCGCGTCTTCCAGTGCGGCTTTGGCCTCGTCGATTTTCTGCAGGTTCAGGTACGCGACGCCCACGTTCAGCCGCGCAATCGCCAGCTTGGGGTCGGCCTCCGCGGCCTGCTGGAAATTCTTCAACCCTTTCTCGAAAAGCTGCTGGTTCATATAGGCCACGCCCAGGTTGTTCAAGCGCGCAGCTTCAATGGGATTGGGTTTCGCATCGAAAGTGAGCAGACCGAAGGCAGAGAGCAGCGCGGCAACGAGAGCGGCTGGAATTCGGAGATTCATTTCGCTAACGATTTAACCACAGAGGACACAGGGGAACACAGAGGGATTCGCGGACTAACGGATCGGTGGAATTTTCCACGCTCCGCATGCCCGCTCCAGCGCGGCCGCGACTGCCAGCACCTGTTCCTCTGCCCACGGCCGGCCAACGATCTGCACGCCAATCGGCAACCCTTCCTGTTCGCTGGCGAAGGAATGGCTCACCGGCACGACAGCCGCCGGATTGCCCAGCAGATTGAACCATTCCGTATAGCTCCAGGCATCCAGATATTCGACTGTCGTGCCGTCAATTTTCCAACTACGTTCTCCGTGGCGGAAGGCGGGAATCGCGGCCGCCGGGCACAGCAGAATGGGATACTCCCGCATCTGCGCGAGAAACCTGGCGCGCAAGCTGTCGCGGTTGATCCACGCTTCGAGCAGCGTCTCAGCCGCAAGCGGCGTCTCGGCCGCGGACCACTCGAGAAACTGCCGCAGGATCGGACTCAATTCGTGCTCGCGTCCATGACAGATCGGGCGAATGAGCATTCCGCCGGCGGTAACGAAGAATTTCTTCCACAAGACGCGCGCTTCCTCTAAACCTTCCGGGCGAAACGGTTCGACCTGGAACCCAGAGATCCGCAGGGCTTCCGCGGTGCTGCGCACGGCGGCGCGAGTCTCCGGAGTCACGGGCGTGCGGCCGTCGTCTTCAAAGTAACCCACTCGCAGCTTCTTCACTTCGGCGTCGCTTGGCCAGCGTAGCGGCACTGGCGCCGCGCATGCGTCGCCGTCGTCTGGGCCTTGCATCACTTCAAACATCGCCTTCAGGTCGGCCACGGTCCTCGCCATGGGGCCGACCACGCCGATCAGCGCAAACGGCCCGCCGGACTCGGGATAGTGCCCGGTCGAGGGAACGCGCCCCGGCGTGGGTTTGAGCCCGCAGATGCCGCTGAAATGCGCCGGCACGCGAATCGATCCGCCGCCATCGCTGCCCACGCCACCCGCCGACATCCCAGCCGCGATCGCCGCCGCTTCCCCGCCACTCGATCCGCCCGGCGTGCATTCCAGATTCCACGGATTGTTAGTGCGGCCGTAAAGCAGATTGTCGGTCTCCCACGCCATCAGCAGTTCCGGCGTGTTGGTCACGCCCAGCACGATCGCGCCCGACTCACGCAGACGCGCGACCAGCGGCGCGTCCTGCGAGGCAACATGCCCGGCGCGCAAGCGCGTGCCCGATTCGCATCGCATGCCGGCCACGTCGAGCGAACTTTTAATGCTGATGGGCACACCGTGCAGCGGCCCGAGATCTTTGCCACTTATCACGGCGGCTTCCGCGGCGCGAGCTTCGCGGCGAACCCGCTCCGCATCCACGTGCACGAACGCGTTCAACTTCGGATTCAGTTTTTCGATTTTCGCCAGATGTGCGTCGGCGAGTTCTACTGGTGAGATTTTCTTCTCGCGGATCTGCTCCGCCATGACGACGGCCGGAAGAAATGTCAGATCGCTCACGCGAGCTTCGTCCTCACCGCGTCATCCAGCAGCCGCTTTTCATCTTTCGTCAGTTCTCGAAAAGCGCCCTTGGCGAGTTCCCCCAACAGCAACGGGCCGATGGCCACTCGCACCAGTCGCAGCACTTCCACGCCGAGTGCCTTCATCATGCGGCGAATGTGCCTGTTCCTGCCTTCGTCAAGAACGATCTCGATCCAGCAGTTTTTCTCTCCTGCACGCAGTACCCGTGCTTGTCGCGCGCGCAGGAACTCGCCGGCTTCGGTCACCCCGCTGACGATTTCGGCCACAAATTTCTCATCCACTACGTCGCCGATCTGCACGTGGTAGGTTTTCTCCAGGTGCGTTGCGGGTGCGGTGATGCGGGCGCCCCATTCGGAGTCGTTGGTCAGCAGCAGCAAACCTTCGCTGGCCTTATCCAGCCGTCCGACGGGTGCAACCCACGGCAGCGCACTACCGGTTCTCTGCAAAGCGGTGTACACCGTCTCCCGTCCTTTCTCGTCCGACGCCGTGGTCACCAATCCCCGCGGCTTGTTCATCATCAGATAGATTCTTGCCCGCGCATCAACGGTCTGCCCGTCCACCAGGATTCGATCAGACTCCAGGCGAACCGGCGTCTCAGGATCGCACCGCACGTTCCCGTTCAAACTTACGCGCCCCTCGCGAACGAGATCCACGGCTTGCGAGCGCGAACAATAGCCCAGCTTCGACAGCGCGCGCGCCAAGCCGAGGCGTCGTGTGGGTTGCGCCTGCTGCATCGAGTTGATGCTAAATGATGTCATGTTCCGGCGCTAAGTGCTCGCAAGCATGCGTACCGGCAATTCGCGCCAGCACAATCCGGCAGCCCTTGGTAGGATGTTTCTCGCCCGTCTGAAGGAGGCTTCATGGCCCACCAGCATCCGCCGCGCTTTCTGAAAATTGTCGACGACGCCAAAACACGCATACGCGAAACCAACGTCGAAAAAGTGAAAGCCAGGCTCGATTGTGGAGAAAAATTCATGCTGGTGGACGTCCGCGAAGAAAGTGAGTTTGCGAAAGACCATCTTCCCGGCGCCATTCATCTCGGCAAAGGCATCATCGAGCGTGACATCGAGGCGCGCGTGCCGGAACTCGGGACGGAATTGATTCTGTATTGCGGCGGAGGATTCCGCTCGGCGCTGGCCGCCGACAATCTGCAAAAAATGGGCTACACCAATGTGATCTCGATGGACGGCGGCATTCGCGACTGGCGCGAGAAAGGATATCCGCTGGAAGCCGGATCGCGGACGTAGTCGAACGATGTAGCCTGCGTCTTCACCCACTGTCTTTAACCACTTATGAACGGTCGCATCTTTTTCTGGTCGCTGACATCGGCGCTGGCCGGCTTTCTTTTCGGCTTCGACACGGTCGTGATTTCCGGCGCCGAAAAAACCATCCAGGCGCTTTGGGGCCTTAGCCCCAGATTGCACGGCATTGCCATGGCCTCGGCGCTCTACGGCACCGTCGCCGGATCTCTGATCGGCGGCTGGCCCGCCGACCGCTTCGGACGCAAGCCCACGCTGCTATGGATCGGCATTCTTTATTTTGCCGGCGCGGTGGGGTCCGGCCTGGCGCCCGATGTTGCCACGTTCATCTCAGCCCGCGTCGTCGGCGGACTCGGCATCGGCATCTCGACCGTCGTTGCTCCCATGTACATCTCCGAGATCGCACCAGCCAAACATCGCGGGCGCCTGGCGGGCATGTTCCAGTTCAACATTGTTTTCGGCATTCTGATTGCATACGTCTCCAACGCGGCACTGGCGGGCATCGGCGACAACGCCTGGCGCTGGATGCTGGGCGTGGCCGCATTTCCGTCGTTGCTCTACGCCTTGTTCTGTGTCGGCCTGCCCGAAAGCCCGCGCTGGCTGCTGGGCCGGAAGGGCGACCGCCAGGCCGGACTCGCCGTGCTGCAACGGATCGAGCCTTACGTATCACAAGCCGAAATCGCAGCCCAGGCGAACGCAATCACTGCCGCGTCCTCGGAGCAGGGGTCGTCAGGAAAGTTCTGGACGGCGCGCCTGCGCAAACCGATCCTGCTCGCCATCCTGATCGCCTTCTTCAATCAACTCTCCGGCATCAATGCGATTTTGTACTTTGCGCCACGCATCTTTGAACTCACTGGACTCGCTGCCAAAGCCGCGCTCCTGCAGTCGATTGGGATTGGCGCCACCAACCTCGTCTTTACTTTTGTCGGCCTCTGGCTGATCGATCGGTTGGGCCGGCGCACGCTTCTGTACATCGGCTCGTTCGGCTACATCGCCTCTCTCGGTCTGGTGGCCTGGGCCTTCTTTACTCGCCACTACTCCATCGTTCCGGTCTGCATTTTCGCGTTCATCGCTGCGCACGCCGTCGGCCAGGGCGCGGTCATCTGGGTGTTTATCTCTGAGATATTCTCCGATCGCCACCGTGCCGAAGGTCAAACCCTCGGCAGCTTCACTCACTGGATTTTTGCGGCTCTGCTCACCACGTTCTTTCCCGTGATGGTTACTGCATTCCCCCCCGGCTACATTTTCTCGTTTTTTGCCGGCATGATGGTTCTGCAACTGATCTGGGTGAAGACCATGGTTCCCGAGACCAAGGGTGTGCCGCTGGAACAGATCCAGAGACAACTGGGCATCGCGTAGGGATGCGAACTCGACTTCCCGCGAAATGTGAATATGAAATATGAATGTGAAAGCTGAGGGCGTGTGGCTGGCGTGAGTCCCGGGATACTGGTTGAGGTCTGCGTTGACTCAGTCGCCTCCGCGGTTGCGGCGGAGCGGGGTGGAGGAGCGCGGGTGGAACTGTGCGGCAGCCTCATCGAAGGCGGAATCACACCGAGTGCCGGCCTGATCGAAATGACGCGGGCCGCGGTTTCCGTGGATCTGCACGTCATGATTCGCCCGCGTGGCGGCGACTTCTGCTATGACCGGGATGAGTTCGAAATCATGGGGCGCGATGTCGCGCTCGCTCAACGGCTGGGCGCCAACGGTGTGGTCTTCGGCATCCTCGACGTAAATGGAAATGTAGATCTCGCCCGCACCCGCGAACTGGTGAATGCGGCTCGCCCCCTCAGCGTCACATTCCATCGCGCTTTCGACATGACCGCCGACCTGGTTCGCGCCCTCGACGACGTCTGCGCCGCAGGCGCGGATCGCGTGCTTACTTCCGGCGGGGAATCCACTTCTCTGCAGGCGCGGGAAACGATCGCGCAGCTGGTGCGCCAGGCTCAAAACAGAATAGTCGTCATGCCCGGCGGCGGCATCAAGGCGGAAAGCGCGCGTAGTCTGGTCGAGCTCACCCGCGTCAGCGAAATCCATGTGGGCTTACGCAGCGCCATCCCCAGTCCCATGTTGCACCGCAACCCACGAATCGCGATGGGAGCGGTCGAAGGCCGCGAGTATCAGCGCTTTGTAGTGCTGGAAGAGCAGGTTCGCAGGCTCTGTGCCGCGCTGATGCCAGAAGCGGGTTGATCCGCAGCAGGGCTTCCATCCCGTCCACTTCAGGGGTGGCCAATGGCGTCGGCGATCTGTTGCCGGTCTTCCGGGGTCAGGCCCACGAACTCGAAACCCGACCGACCGCCGGAGGTGTGGCGTACGATGGCCATTGCGCGCAGCGTACGCTCCGCGACGTGGACCTCAATCTCCACCATTTCGCCCAGCCGCAGCATCCCGGGCACGATGGCAGCCACACCACCCTCGCTGAGATCGAGGCTGATCCCGCGCGACAAGCGCATTCCGCCGGTCATCAGGTTGCGCACCGTCACCGGGACGCTGTACAGGGCCCTCGGGTAGCGCTGCAAGGGCCTGTGCTCAGCCTGCTGGGTGCGCGCCACGGGCAGATCGAATGACATGCAACGGCTCCTCCGTCGGCGGCTCCTCGGTCGCCGCTCCTACGACGGCAATGCCGTCTCCTTGGCCACCTTGGGCAAGGTAGCGCGAATTACTTCCAGCAACTCGGCGTTGTCGGCCGGCTTCTGAAAGAAGGCGGATGCCCCCGCCTGCAAAGCGCGTCGCTCACTGCTTTGAGCGTCGCTGGCGGTCAACACGATCACCGGAATGGCCGAGAGCCGGTCGTCCTTCTGCAGCCGTTCGAGCACCACGAAACCATCGCCCGCGGGCAGCCCGAGATCCAGAATGATCAGGTCAGGACGCTCCTTATACGCCATCGCAATCGCCGAGTAGCCATCCCCGGCATTCACCGTGTCATATTTATTGGCGCGCAGACGCAGTCGTAACGCCTGCCGCAGGTCGGGATCGTCGTCAACGATCATGATTTTTGACTTTGTCATTTTTTGTTCTCCCAAAATTCACGCGGTGTCCGCGTGGAGTTAATTACGCTTTCGCCGATGCCGAGAGGCGCTGTGCCTCTCCCACCTCCGCTCGCACCATTTCGCCGATCGCACCCGCAATGTTATGCACCTGCGCTTCGAGAGGCTGATCCGTGCCGCTCTCCGGCAGCGGCACCGCCGAGACGGAAACTTCCACTTCGCCGGCCCCGCTCATTCCCTGCACTTTCCCCAGTTGCTCGCGAATGCGCGCCGTCATAATGCCCGCGCACTCCAGGTCGGTCGAGGCCACCACCAGCAGAGTCTCCTCTAAACCAGCGGCTGCCATCGGCGGCAGAACCAGGTCCTTGTCGAGGTAGACGCAGCGCTGCAGGGTTTCCAGACAACGCTGGGAGATGTCCTTCCATCGTCCCCGAGGAGCGTTGGAGTTTGGCCGGAGCACCACCTTGACCAGAACCACGCCATCGCGCAGCCGCCCATCGCGCGTAATGACCGGAAAAAGCAGCTTATCCAGGGAATACAACGGCAAGGTAAAAGAGAAAGTTGTGCCTTCGCCCGGCTCACTGGCGAACCAGATGCGTCCGCCATGCAAGCTCACCAGTTCCTTCGCGATGAACAGGCCCAGCCCCAATCCTTTGCGGCTGCTGTCCACCGCATTCGGATCCTGATAGAGCCGATCAAAGATCAGCGCCTTGGCCGCGGCGGCGATGCCGCAGCCTGTGTCCGTCACCGAGAAATAGGCGAAATCCGTATCGGCCGCCGCGGCGCAGCCCTGGATGGTCACCGCTCCGCCGGCCGGGGTGAACTTCACCGCGTTCTCGATTAGGTTGATGAGAATTTCCAGAACTCGGTCGGGATCCGCATGCATCAGTGGGAGGGACGTGTCCACACCCACTTCGAGTCCCACGCCCTTCTCGCGGGCCGTGGCCTGCATCATGGCGACCGCAGCGTGAATCAAATCCGCGGCCGCGACACAGCGGGGCGCCAGCAGGATTTTCCCCGACTCCGCGCGGCTGGCTTCCAAAAGGTCGCGCACCATCGCTCCCAGCTGGTTGACGCTGCGCAGAATGGTTTTCAGGTGGTCGCGCTGGTCCGCCTGTACTTCGCCGGCCAGGCCGTCCAGCAGAATGTTGACATATTGATGAATCGCGGTCAGGGGTGTACGCAGTTCGTGCGATACATGGGACAGGAACTGATTCTTGAATTCCAATTGCTGCTTCCGGCTCATCTCCAGGGATCGCAGCAGCGCCTGGCGCTCGACCGCGTAGCGCATGGCCCGGTCCAAACTGCTGCTGGAAATCGAGCCTTTCACCAGATAGTCCTGCACGCCCTGGTGCAGAGCCTTGATAGCCAGCGCTTCATCGTCCTGTCCGGACAGGATCACCACCGGCACATCCGGCGCCTGCTCCAGCACCTTGCGAAAGGTTTCCGCTCCCTGGCTGTCCGGGAGGTTCAGGTCGAGCAAAATCACGGCGGGCGATCTTTCCCGAAGGCTGGCCAGCCCGTCGGAGAGACGATGGACGCAGTTCACGTCCACCGCCGACTTGCCCTCCACGAGCCGTAACCGCACCAGATCCGCATCCCCGGGGTTGTCTTCGATCAGCAACACTTGGGTGGATTGACCCTTCATCGTCTCTCCCTCTTCGGCAGGCTGGCAAAGCCCAGCCAGAATTGCGCCATCGATTGCACCGCCGCGACGAATTCCGCGAGGTTTCCCGGCTTGCGCAGATAACAGTTTGCGCCCATCTTGTAGCTTCGGGTCACGTCGCTGTTGGCTTCGGAACTGGTGAAAATGACGACGGGAATCTTCGCCAGACAGGGGTCCGCTTTGATGTTCGAAAGCACCTCGCACCCGTCTTTCAGCGGCAGGTTCAGGTCGAGAACCACCAGGTCCGGCACCGGCGCCCGTACATATTTGCCCTCGCGCCGCAAATAGGAAATGGCCTCTACCCCGTCGTTCACTGAGTTCACGCGGAAATGCCCTTCGCTCTGGGCCAGCACCTCGCTGGTCAGGTCGATGTCCGCCGGATTGTCGTCCACCATCAGGATTTCAGGATTTTTCATTGTTCTGGCCGTAGCCTCCTTTGGTTGTTGCCTGCGCCGGAAGTGTGAACCGGAAAGTCGATCCCTGGCCGGCCCCGGATTCTACCCAGATCCTGCCTCCGTGCTGTTCGATAATCTTCTTGCAGATCGAAAGCCCGATTCCGTTGCCCGGATATTCCGCTCGGGCATGTAAACGCCGGAAAATGACGAACACGTTTTCCATCTGCTCGGCGGCAATGCCAATCCCGTTGTCCGCCACCGAGATGACGAATTCCTTGCTTTTCGTTTCCGCACTCACGCGAATCAAGGGCGGCACCGACCCGCGAAACTTAATGGCGTTGGCGATGAGATTTTGCAAGACCTGAATCAGTTGGGAACTATCGGCCATTACCACCGGAAGTTGAGCGGACTCGATAGCCGCACCGCTTTCCTGAACCGCCGCTTCCAGATTCAGCAGGCTGGCGTGCAGCACCACGTTGCAGTCGGTGCTCTCGATCGCCATACCTTGCCGTCCAACCCGGGAAAACGCCAGCAGATCCTGCACCAGCTTCTGCATGCGGCGCGCTCCATCCTCCGCATAGTGAATGTATTTGTCTGCGTTCGCATCCAGTTTCCCTTGGTAACGCTCGGCAAGGAGCTCCGTATAGGTTGCCACCATGCGGAGAGGTTCCTGCAGATCGTGCGAGGCGACGTAGGCAAATTGTTCCAGGTCACGATTCGAGCGGGCCAACTCCTCCTGCGCTTGCCGGTTCTCCTGCCGCAATGCCCGCTCGCGCACGGCTCGCCGCACCGACTCCGGCAGTCGCGCCAAATGATCTTTCAGAACATAATCGGCGGCGCCCTGCTTGATGCATTCCACCGCCGTCAGCTCGCCCAGCGCGCCCGATACCAGGATCACGGGAACATCCTGTCCCTCCCGGCGCAGCAGTTCGACCGATTCCATTCCATTCCAGTTGGGCAGCTTGTAATCCGCCAGAATCACGTCGTAGCAGTGCTTCCTCACCAACTCGGTGAATTCCTCTTCCGTCTGTGCCAGGTCTGCGTTGGCCTCAAAGCCTGCCTGGCGCAGCGCCCGCAGCGTCAACTCCGCGTCCGCCGGCTCATCCTCAACCAACAAGACCTGCAGCTTACTGCTGGCTTGGGCCGCGACATGGGCCGCGTCTTTTTCTTCGGTCACGAGGGTTGTCGTAAAGGACCTCTCATTCCGTCAGACCACGCAGTCGGGCTTGCTCGATATCGAGCCATTCGATCGAGGCAGGGATGTGCAAGATCCCGACACAAGCCCAGCCTCGTGACCATTGAATCGCCTGCACAGGTTATCGGCTCGCCTTATTCGGACTTGAGTGGAAAGCGGCCGCGCCGGCACTCGGACGGCCAAGTTACCGACTGACCCAGCGCCGCCCGTCCCGGCGTTTTTGGGCCTTGTCCTTCCGTGTGTCAGCCCCACGCGCAGCCCCCTGCTATACCCGTAACCTCAACCGGGGCATGGGATTGGACGGTACCGCGCGGAAGAAATCAAACTTTCAATCCGCCGATTAAGAGCAGGCGAATCCGCGGCGGTATTCCTCGTTTGTCCGCAGGGAGTCGTCCGAGGGCAGGCGATAACAAACTGCGTTCGGCGAAGGCTCAGGCTCCTGCCGTGGCTGCATCGCCTCGCGACCCAGCCCGTTCGCTGCCGCCCAGGGTGAAATAAAATGTCGCACCTTGATTGAGTTCTGCTTCCGCCCAAATCCGTCCACCATGTTTCTGCACGATACGACGGGCTGTCGCCAAACCCACGCCGGCGCCTTCAAACTCCTCTTCCCGGTGAAGGCGCTGGAACACCCCGAACAGCTTGTCGGCATATTTCATGTTGAAACCGACGCCGTTATCGCGCACGAAGATGGCTGCTTGCCCGTTCCGCTCTGTCTGTCCGATCTCGATGACCGCGTGTGGCCGGGGACGAGAATACTTGATCGCGTTGGAAATCAAGTTTCGAAAAACTTGCCCAATCAATACCCGGTCGCACTCCATGGCAGGCAGGCTGCCGATTTTCCACTCCACGTCGCGCCCTTGAGTCTCCGCTTTCACGATGGAGATGATTTCTTCCACGATCGCGTTCAATCCGCAGACTTGCAGGTGCAAAGATCGCTGTCCGGTCCGTGCCAGGCTCAACAACTCGTCCACCAACAAGCCCATGCGGCGTGTGCCGTCCTGAATGCGCTGCAGATAGTGCAGGGCCGGAGGATCAAGGGCTGTCCCGAATTCTTCCACGAAGAGCCCCGCGAATCCCAGGATGTGGCGCAACGGAGCACGCAGATCGTGCGCGACAGAATAGGTAAACGCCTCCAGTTC
>Ga0302326_10003890_pt1 | contig 34948 bp, 23 predicted proteins | sample Palsa_T0_3_FD_202264 | JGI IMG/M metagenome (GOLD analysis project Ga0302326, IMG submission 202264) | Peat permafrost microbial communities from Stordalen Mire near Abisko, Sweden - Palsa_T0_3 | ecosystem: Environmental > Terrestrial > Soil > Palsa > Peat permafrost | place: Sweden: Abisko...
GGATGCCTTCGCTACGGCTGCGACGTCGGCGGTCGACGTCCTGTCCTTGATCTGCCCGAGCCCGAGGAGCGCGACCGCGCGCATCTCCGGCGTGCCCTTCTTCGCGAGCATTCGGAGCAGCGGGAGGGCGCCCCTGTCACCGATGCGGGCCACGCTCCACGCCGCAGCGACCGCGACCGCATCCGCGGGCATGGCTTCGTCGTTCGCGTTCTTCGGCACGAGGAGGGAGGTGAACTTCGGCAGCATCCCCGGATCCCGGAGCGCCCCGCACGCGATCATCGCGCGCACGCGAAGTGGAAGCTCGGCCTGCCCCGTCGCGAACGCAAAGAGTGACGGGCCGGCGTTCTTGTTCTGCACGTAGCCGAGCACGTCGATGGCGATGCGCTGCTGCATGGTGTCGCCGTCGGCGAGGGCATCGAGCAACGGTTTCACCGCGCGTGCGCCGATCTTCGCGAGCTGAGCCCGAGCATCGTCGGCGTCCTTGCCGTCACCGTGGCGCACGCGCTGCATCAGGCCGAACGTGAGGTCGCCGTAGATCTCGACGAGCGTGCGCCGATAGATGCTGCGCTGAGGATTGCCGATCGCGAGCGGCAGGAGATCCTGCTCGAGTGACTCGAGGGTGCCGCGCCCGAGGTTGATTTGCTTCGAGAGCCGAGCCGCACGCGAGACGTACTCTTCGTCAGGCGCCCCGCGGATCACCCGACGAAAGAGGCGATCGGCCTCGTCGATCTGGCCCTTCGAGAGGAGCAAGTCCGCGAGGTCGAAATACACCGCGTAGAGCCGCTCGTTCTTGGCGATGGCCGCACGAAACTCGGTGATGGCATGCTCGGTGTCGTTGCGCCGGCGATACATCTCGCCGAGCCGCTTGTGACCCTCGGCGTCATCGGGGTTCAGCTCGACGGCGCGCGCCGCGTACTTGATGGCGTCGTCGTCGTGGTGGAGCTGGAGGGCATATTCGGCCATCCGCTGGTTGACCGACCGCGCCTGCTTCGGGTCGACCGCGAGGAGCTTCTCGAGCACGGCGATGGCGTCCTGGAGCTTGCTGCTCTGGACGAGCACACGCTCGAGCGCGAGGTAGCTGTCGGAGTCGCCCGGGGCGAGCTCGATCACGCGACGGAGCGTGATTTCGGCCTCTCCGAGCCTGCGAGCGTGGAGCTGCGCCTCCGCGAGCGTGCGGCCAGCCTCGACGTCGGGTGTCTTCGCGTTGAACGCCGCTTGCCAAATCGGGATCTGCATGTCGAGCAAGTGCTCGATGGAGAGCAACGTCACGATGTGGGTGCGGGCCTCGCGCGCGAGGAGCTTGTCGCCATTCTGCTTGGCCTTGTCAGCGAGCTCTTGCCAGATCTGCCGCGCGCCCGGGCGGTCCTGCTTGCGCTCGAGGGCTCCTGCGAGCTGTTTCTTGAAGTTGATGTTGTTCGGCTCGAGCGACACGGCCTCCCGAAACGCAGCGAGCGCGTCGTCGGTCATGTCGTGCTCAAGGTAGACGTCTCCGAGCGCCGAGAGCGCACGCGAACGCGGCGTGATCGTCGTGAGGATGCGCTTCCACGTTGTGACGGCGAGCGACGTGTTGCCATCCTGGAAGTAGTGATCGCCGAGGTCGACGAGGTGCGACGGATCGGCGCTCCCGATCTGCGTGAGACGCGTGAGAACACGCATCGATTTGTCGGCCTCGCCGATGCGACCGTAGAAGTCAGCGAGGCGGCTGAGCGACTCCTCATCGCCGCTCGCGCGGGCCTCGAGCTCGGTCAAGAGGCGAAGGGCCCGCTCGCGATCACCGCGCTGGAGGAGCGCCTCGCACTCCTCGAAGACGAACTGAGGGTTGTTCGGGGCAGCCCGAATCAAGCCTTCGTATTCGGCGATGGCCTTGTCGAGCTCGCCCTGCGACTGGAGCAACCGCACCATCTTGAGGCGAAGGTCGATGTCCCGCGGCGAGATCGCGAGGGCCTTGCGATAGGTCGCGATGGCGCCGTTGGCGTCGCCCGTCTCTTCGTAGAGGGAGCCGAGCAGACGAAGCCTGGCGAAGTCACCGGGGTGCTCGTCCTCGATCTGCTTGATGAGGATGGGGAGCTGCTGGTCGGCGCGATAGATCTCGGTGATGGTCTCGTAGATCTCGGCGCGCACGGCTGCTTCCTGCCCAGCCACCGAGAGGGCCTTCTTGAGCGTCGCGAGCGCATCCTGGTTCTTGTGAGCTTTCGCTTGCGCCTTGCCGAGATCCTTGAGGGCAGGAGCGAGCGCGCGGTTGTCACCCGTCGCGGCCGTGACGAGCTCCTTGAACTCCACTTCGGAGCGCTCGTACTCCGCGCGCGAGAAGAGCTCCCGACCGAGCTCTCCCTTCACGTAGAGGCTCGTCGGCTCGAGCTTCACGAGCTGCTCGTGGAAGCCCCGCGCACCGGGCCAGTCTTTGGAGTCGAGCGCGAGCGACATCAGCGTGCGGAGCGTTTGCTCCTTGTCGGTCGTGGCGGTCTGAAGCGGGAGGGCTTGCTCGAAGCGCGTGCGGGCCGCGGTGACGTCCCCGCGATCCTGCTGCGCATGCGCGAGGGCGAGCACCGCGGATGGATCGGAAGGCTTCAGCGCGATGCCGCGCTCGTACGTCTTCACGGCATCGTCGATGCGACCCTCGATCTTGTAGACGCCCGCGAGCGTGACCACAGCCGCGTACTGCTCGGCTCCCGTCTGCGCCCCGCGCTTCTCGAAGTCGTCGATGAGGTTCTTGAGGCTGCCGTCTTTCTCTCGATAGAGCTGCGCGAGGCGCTGGAGCGGAAACGGCGACCCAGGCTGCGAGAGGACGACCTTCGTGTACCGGTCGATGAGGACCTGCGGCGACGTCGGCTGCCCCGTTCCCCCGCCAACGGGATGGGGGTTATTCCCACCCGGATGGGGGTTATTGCCTTGGGGATGAGGGTTGTTCCCGCCTGGATGGTGGTGGCGCCCATTCGGATCGAAGTCCTGCGCCGCCGCACCATGGGCAACAAGCGCCACCGCGTAGCCGACGGCCAAAGCGGAGACGAGCCATCGCGGCGTCAGCCGCGTTAAATGCAGTCGAAGGCGAAAGGACACGTGGGTAGCTTAGATGGGCGATGAGGCGTGGTCGAGAGGCGCTTGTAGTTCTAACGCTCGAGCCACCATTGGCCTTTGGGGCCGCATACGATTCTCATACGTCGGAGCACGGCAAACCTACCCAAATAGGTCTTTGAGCTTCTCCATGAAGGTCCGCCGTTGCGCGGAAACGTCCTCCCCAAGCTCTTTCGCGAGCTGTTCGAGGAGCGTCCGTTGGGCCTCGTTGATCTTCTGAGGGACCTCGATGGTGACCTCGGTGAGCTGGTCGCCCCGCCCGATGCCCGTCCGCCGTGGGATGCCCTTCTGCTTGAGCCGCAGCACGGCCCCTGGTTGCGTGCCCGCTGGAACGCGCATCTTGGCCTTGCCGTCGAGCGTGGGCACCTCGACCTCGGCACCGAGCGCGGCTTGCGTGAACGTGATCGGCACCTGGCACGTGACGTCGTCTCCCGTGCGCTTGAAGAAGGCGTGCGGCTTGATCTGAATGAGGACCTCGAGATCGCCCGGAGGCGCGGAGGGACGCGGCCTGTTCCCAGCGCCCCCGACGATGCGCGACGCGTTCGGCTCGACACCCGCCGGGATGGCGATGCTCAACGTTGAGCGCTCCTTCATCAAGCCACTGCCGCGGCATCCACGGCACGGGTCGACGACGACCCGCCCCGTTCCACGACAACGCGAGCACACGCGCTCGACCGCGATGGGGAAGATCCCCTGCTGGAATCGAACCCGTCCACGACCGGCGCACGCCGGGCAGGCCTCAGGTCGACTCCCGGGCGCCGAGCCGCTCCCGTGGCAGTCCTTGCAGTCGACGACCTTGTCGTAGCCGACCTCTTTCTCGCAGCCGAACGCTCCCTCTTCGAAGGTGATGCCGAGCTCGATGCGCACATCGCCCTTGTCGCCCTTGCCAACCCCGAAGACACCGAGCAGGTCGCCGAGGATGCCGTCGACCGCGATGTCGCTGATGTCGACCACCCCGCCGGCGAAGGGTCCGTTGGGGCCGAACGGCGATGAGCCGTCCTCGGCGCGGTGCCCGAGGCGGTCGTACATCGCCCGTCGATTCGGATCCGAGAGCACCTGATACGATGCGTTCAGCTCCTTGAAGCGGACCACGGCCGTCGCGTCGTCCGGGTTCTTGTCCGGGTGGTGCTGTGCGGCGAGCTTGCGAAACGCGCCCTTGATTTCGTCGGGCGTGGCGCCGCGCGCAACGCCGAGCACCTCGTAATGGTCGCGCTGGGCCATCGCTCGATGAGTCTGCGTAGCATATGCAGACCTTTTGCGGCAGTCGCGCATCTGCTACGAGCGACCGGTGACCGGCTCACAGACGACGACGTTCCCACGGCTCTCCGCGCACGATCAGAAGGCCCTCCTCGATCAGGTCGTTCTCCGTTGCCGCAACGAGGGCGGGCGCACGTCGGTCGTCGTGTTCGATCTCGATGGGACGTTGATGGACAACCGTCCACGCACCACCACCATCCTGCGTGAGCTCGGCTTGGCATGGCGCGAGCGGGAGCCCGCCGCTTCTGCGAAGCTCGAAGCCGCGCAGAGCGGCGACCTCGCGTACCTGCTCACCGACACCCTCGCTCGCCTCGGCGTCACGCGAACGGAGCTCGTGCGCGACGCGGAGATCTTCTGGCGCGAGCGCTTCTTCACCGATGGCTACCTGTCGCATGACGTCGAGGTCGCTGGCGCCTCGGCGTTCGCGCGCGCTTGCTACGAAGCTGGCGCCATTCTCGTCTACTTCACGGGCCGCGACCTGCCGCTCATGGGTCTCGGATCGTTCGCGAGCTTGCGCGATCTCGGCTTTCCCATCGGCGTGCCAGGGACGGAGCTCGTCCTCAAGCCCGACGCCAACATGCCCGATGAAGCCTTCAAGCGCATGTCCGGGCCCGACCTCGGTCGCGTCGGCCGCGTGGTGGCGATCTTCGACAACGAGCCCGGCAACTGCAACGTGCTCGGCCAACACTTTCCGGACGCCGCCACCGTGCTGCTCGACACCCAGCACTTGCCCGGCGCGCCACCGCTCGCCCCAGCGATACACGTCATCAGCGACTTCAGGCGCTGATGCGCTCGGTGCTCTGGATGTCCCTCCTTTGGGTGGGCTGCAAGGTGGGAGCGGCGCCCGAAACGGGCGACGCAGAACAAGCCAGCCCACAAGCAAGCGCGCAGCCCGCACCCATTGCGACGCCGCTCGTTGCGTCGGCCAATGCATCGCCCGAAGGCGGTCCCCTTCCCACGCCGATGCGTGGGGACGTGGCTCTCGAGGCCGAGGGCGCCGGCAAGGACGCGGCCGGCTACTCGATTGCGATCGTCGTTCGCTTGCCCGACGCGCCTGCGGTGCCTGCCGGCCTCCCGATCAACGGTCCCGCGATCGATGCGCTGCGCAAGCAGAACGAGCCGCGCTTCACGATCGACCTCACGTCCAATCGCATGCGAATGCAGCTCTCGAGCCTCGGGTTCTTGCTCGCGCGAGACTCCGAGCTTCGCGCGCGCTCCGACCGCTACGGTCACGTCTTCTTGGCGCCCGATCTCGCGACGTATCGCGTGCTCGCACCCGGCTCGCTCCGGGCACTCTTCGGTGAGCGACGGCCCGATGTGTCACCGCTGTCGCCGGCAGAGGTGACGACGCTCGGGGACGGTGCGCGCCGTCTCGGGTACCACACGCGGCGCGTCGAGGTGCAGAGCCGCGCAGGCAAGGGCATCTTCGAGATCGTCAAGCTGCCGGATCTCGGTGACGGCGGCGCGCTGGTCGTGCGTGCCATGCTCGACCTCATGAACGCGGCACCGCAAACGAGCGTCGTCGGCCCCGACGAGCTACCCGTTCACGCCGAGCTTCAGTGGCCGTCGCGCGGCGCGATCTTCTTCGACGTCACCGCCATCACCAAGCGTACGGACCTCTCGTCCGTCGCGCTCGCCGTCCCGCCGCCGACCGCAACGTTCACGACGGGGCCTCTCGCGCCCGTCGTGGGTGAGCTGCGTGTGGACCCCAAAGATCTTGGCGTGCTGCACACAGCCGTGACGGATCTCGGCCCTCAAGCGGCGAGCGTGACGACGGGCTCGCTCGTGCTCGTGAACGTGCACGACACGCCGCGTTTCGCGTGGCTCGATGGGGCCCCCGTCGCGTGGGTCGCACCGGAGGGCCGCATCGAGCTCGCGCCGGTCTTGCGCGGGCGGTATCAGCTCGAATGGCGTTCGTTTCTCGACGACGCCGCCGACCCCGCGAAGACCGTGACGGTCCCCGCCCTGCCCCAAACCCGTGACGCAGGCACGAAGTGAGCGCTACTTGTGTGAATCGCTGATGACGACACGCCCGTAGACGTACGTGACATCACGCGCGTAGAGGCCGCCCTTGCTGAGAAGCCCACGCACACGAACGTGGCGCGCGTCACCGGCCAGCACCATCTCGCCGATGCCGACGTCAGCAGAGACGCCCGCGAGAACCACGTCGGCGTTTGGATCAGCGTCGGGACGAAATGCGAAGAGCGCGCAACCGACGGGCCTGATGTTGTTCTCGTAGGCCGCACACCCGCTCGCGAGCACCAAGGATTCGTTTGGAGCGGGCCGCCACGTCCACGCGCTCGTGATGAAGAACTTCCCCGTCTCCGGCAGCGTGATGCCCGGGATCATCCGAGCCGCTCGACCCATGCGTGCAGCGTTTGGCTTGAGCTGCGGCTCGAGCGCACGACCCCCTTGCATCGGCAGCTCCACTTTGGCCGCGCTGACCTCACCTTTGCAGCAGCGAAAGCCCATCGTGGGTGACTTCGTCGACGGTGACCGGCCGATGGCATTGGCACACCGACCGACGAGCTCGCCGGCGAGGGCGTTGCCCCCACGCAGCACACCGAGATCGTCCTTGTTGCGCCCGCGACCCCACGGGCTGTCGGTCCACTCCCAGGGTCCGCCGTGCATCTCTCGCGCGCCGTAGTCGCTCTTGCACGCGATGCGGTCACCCGAGGGGCGGCGCGCGGCTTCCTCGATGGTGACGCCTGTCCCGCATTTGTCGGCGGCGTACGCATCGCCATATTCATACGTCGCGTTCGCGGCGCCCTTGCACGCGTGCTCCCACTCGAGCTCCGTGCAGAGACGCTTGCTTTGCGCCGCGCAGAGCTGCTCGGCCTCCTCGCGAGAGACGTTCGACGTCGCGATGGCGCCGGACTCGTTCGGATACGGCAGCGCGTCGATCCAATATCCGCCGAGTGAGACGTCCACACCGGGCATCTCTTCCTCCGCGATGCGTGGCACGGCGTTCTTCGGTGTGCCCGCCCGCAGCGTTCCCGGTGGAATCCAGATCATGCCGCGCGGCAGAGCCGACCCTGCGTCCATCTGCGTGGGCGGTGCGGGAACGGCGTCGCTCTTCGCACCCGTGGCGCCCTCCGCGGTATCGTGTCCGCAGGCGAGAGGCCCGAGCGCGAGAAAGGCGATGCTCCAGCGACCTGCGCCGCGGGTACTGCGCTTCACGTCACTCGCTCTTTTCGCTCGCGTCGCGGAGACCGAGCTCCTTCATCTTGAGCTGCAGACCCTTCCGCGAAATCTTGAGGAGGCGCGCTGCGTGCGTGACGTTGCCGTTCGTTTGCCCGAGCGCGCGCGACACGAGCTCGCGCTCGAGCTTGCTCATGGCGACCTTGACGTGCTCCTTCAGCCCACCTTCCCCTGCGAGGGCGGCTTCGAGGTTCGCGTCCGCGGGTGGGAACGATATCGGCACCGCCGGCCCGCCGCGAACCTCGGGGGGCAAATCCTCCGCGCGCACCTTCTGGGCGTCGCAGAAGAGCACCGCGCGCTCGACGACGTTCTCGAGCTCACGAATGTTGCCCGGCCACGAGTAATTGCAGAGCACTTCCATGGCATCGGGCTCGGTCCCGCTCACGTGCTTCTTCAGGCGGTCGTTGAACTTCGTCAGAAAGTGCTCGACGAGAATCGGGATGTCGGTGGCCCGCTCGCGCAGCGCCGGCAAGCGCATCGGTACGACGTTGAGACGATAGAAGAGGTCCTCGCGAAACGTGCCGGCCGCGATGAGCTTCTTGAGATCGCGATTGGTGGCCGCGACGAGGCGCACGTCGACGCGCATGGTCTTGATGCCGCCCACGCGCTCGAACTCGCTCTCCTGAAGCGCGCGGAGGAGCTTCACCTGCATCTCGACGGGGATCTCGCCGATCTCGTCGAGGAAGAGCGTGCCGCCATTGGCGAGCTCGAAGCGCCCGGGCTTGCTCGACACGGCCCCCGTGAAGGCGCCGCGCTCGTAGCCGAAGAGCTCGCTCTCGATGAGCTCCTTCGGGATCGCCGCGCAGTTGACCTTGATGAACGGCTTGTCCTTGCGAGACGAGTGATCGTGCAACGCCCGCGCGACGAGCTCCTTGCCCGTCCCGCTCTCCCCGGTGATGAGGATGGTCGTGGGGGTGTCCGCGACGCGCTCGAGGATGTTGTAGAGCTCGGTGATGCCCGGAGAGTTGCCGATGATGCCGAACCGCGCGCTCGGCGCACTGGTGGCCGATGCCTCGGCGCCCGAGAGCTCTTTGGTCTTGAGCGCTTTGGCGACGATCTGCCGCACCTCGTCCTTGTCGAACGGCTTCGTCAGATAATCGAACGCGCCGCTCTTCAGCGCTTCCACCGCGGTATCGACCGTGCCATGCGCCGTGATCATGACGACGGGCAGGTCGGGGTCCTCGCGGAGCGCTTCCTTCAACAGCGTCATGCCGTCGACCTTGGGCATCTTGAGGTCGGTGATGACCATGTCGATGTGATGCTCGCGCAGCATCGAGAGGCCTTGCTCGCCGTCCTCGGCGATCATCACGTCGTAGCCGTCCCGGGTGAGCTGCGCAGACAGGATCTTGCGCAGGTTCGGCTCGTCGTCGACGATGAGTACCTGCTTCTTCTCGGGAAGCATGGGGGACGACTGTACTACGGTTTCCGAAGGAACACTCGGTTGCCACCGAACGCTCTCGCGGGCTGGTATTCCGTCTCGACCGCGAGAGGGATGTCCGGGCACATCTCCCCGAGCTCCTTGATGCAGTCGTTGGAAACGCACCATCCATCGCTGACGGCGATGACACGAGGGTGCTGGCCGCGGAAGCGATTGCACATCTTGTCGCCGATCTCGCGGTGCATCGCGTTGATCCTTTCTTCGGCCGCAGGCGTCGTGTCCCGCGGGGTGACGCACGCGAGCCATCGCACGAAGATGGGCGACGCCGGCAGACGCTGCGCAACGAACGGGATCGCAGAATCGTGACCGTAGTAGAAGAGTCGGTCCTGCATCTGCGTCTGGTCGTGAATCCACGCGCCCGCACGGCGCACGTCGAGCAGGCTCTGGTCGGATTCGCCCCGGGCGTCTTTCCGTAGCCATGGGCCCGACTGGACCGCGTTGACCGAATCGGTGATGACGAGGGCTCCCAATCCCATCACGAGGATTCCTCGGCCAACACCGCTCGCGTCTGGCGTCGCGAACCATGCACGCATGAGAAGGTACACGACGAAGGTATGAGCAAACCCTACGGTCGGGATGTGGTAGCTGGGCCAACCCTTGGACTGCAGCGTGGCGACGAGAAGGCCGGCAAAGGACGCTGCTGAGAGGGCCACTGCGGTTGGCGTGAGTACGCCACGTGCACCGCCAAAGACGCCCACGACAATGCATCCGACGGCAGGCGCGGCGAACTCCTTGGGAAGGCTCGCGACGACCTCACGGATCGGCATGCGGAGGAAGTAGGGGTAGTAGATCGCGACGTATTTGAAATTCCAATACGCGTAACCCTCGAGGCTGCCCCAGATCGCGACGAATAGCATCATCGTGAACGCGGCCACGCCTATCCCGACACCCATCCACTTTACTCGTTGCCATCGCCGCACATCCCCGCTGTCGGGTTCGAGCGACAGCCCGAGCAGGGCGACCGCCAGAAACGCCGCCGTCGTCTGCTTCGCGAATATGGGGAGAGCAAACGACACGCCCGCCGTGATCAGCATGATCCGAGCTGCGCGGGGTTGGCGTTCGTGGCTCGCGAGCAGGAGCGCAAAGCCGAGGCAGTCGAGGAGGGTGTAGTACTGCTCGCGCTGGCTGGTATCCGCGACTCCCCAACGGAAGAGGGTCGCGAGCCAGAGGGCGGTGAAGACGAACGCCCATACCACGCGCGTGGCGACGGGCCGCTGCACGTTTGGTGGCACGAGCAACGCCCCGATGCCGGCCGAGCCGAGCACGTGGAGCAGAAGATCGAGCACGCGAAACTTATGCTCGTCGGTTCCGCTCCCGAGAAGGAAAAGCATGTGGAGCACCACCGCGAACGGGCCGTCGGGCACGGTGATTGTCTCGTAGAGACGGGACCCGTGCATCACGCTCCACGCCGCGTACAGGAACATCATCGAGTCCCGATTCAGCAGCCCGTGAACGTAGTTCGAGATGCAGAGCACGAGCCACGGCGCGAGCACGACCACCACGACGAGCGGCGCGACGATGCGGCCCCAACCCGGTTGGCGTGCTTCCGTCCAAAGCCATGAGACCAAACGCTTGAGCGCTCGCATGAGCTAAGCGCACCGATCGGTAACGTTCGGTCTTCCCTCCAACCCATCGAACGTCACACGCACGATGGTGCCCGCCTTCACAGGCCCGTGCAAGCGGAAGGAAATGCGGCCATCCACGCATGTTGGAAGCGCAGCGCTGGCGTGGCCACCCTATCATCACGCGAGGCTAGCAATGTACCATGATGACCCGACGATGCGACGCGTGGGACTCACGAAGCTGCCAAGCAATTGGCTTGTGCGGCTCGTCGCTGCTGGTGTCGTCCTCCCATTGTTCGTCCTCTGTTTGGTGAAGGCCGATCGCCTCGCGTTCGTGGCGCTCTGGGGCTTGATGATTGCGTTCTCTTGGTTCGGTTGGGGGTCGTTGATCGATCGCTTCGTCGTGCAACGTGGCGTCGCGACGTTCGGTTTGCGCGCCGGATGGGGGATGGCCGCGTACCTGGTCGCGGCCGGATTGCTCATGATGCTCCACATCGCAACGGGTGGAGTGTTGATCGCTCTTGTTGGGTGCGGCGCAGCTGCTGGTGTGTGGCACATCGGCGACGTGCCTTCGGCACCGCGGCCGCGGTGGTTCGTACTGCTTGCGGCGGTGGCCGTGGCCGTTCCGTATCTCGCGTCGCTGTTCGACGACTCGGATTGGTACACGTACGATGACGCGCCCGCGTACTTCACGTTCATTCGTGAGCTGGTACAGACGGGTACGATCCAGCAGCCGTTCAGTCTGCGTGCCCTTCAGGGATGGGGCGGGCAGTCCGCGTTGCAAGCGTTGATCGTCGCCCCGAGCGCCGCCAACTTTGCTCACGTTCATCTCCTCGACAAAGGGATCTGTTCGCTGATCGTCGTCGCGATCCTTCTCGAGCTCGCGCCCAATCGGCGACACGCCATAGCCAGCTTTGCCGCGATAGCGCTGTTCCTCACGCTTCAGAGCCCGCGCGAGAATTCCGCCAGCGCATCGAGCGGTACCGCGATGTTCCTCGTATCGTATGATGTGCTCGGCCGCATCGTCGAGCAGTGTTCGCTCACGCGGGCGACGCGCAATCTCCTCGCGCTCGTCTCGGTTGCGACGTGCACGCTCAGACCGAACTACATTCCCGTCGTTGCGATCGCCGTCCTCGTGACGGCGCTCGTGTGCATCAGCAGACAGAGGTCACGCAATGAGGCACGTGAATGGATGTGGCTCGTCCCCGTCGTGCTCTTGATGGCCGCACCCTGGATGGTTCGCTCCCTTCTCGTGTTTCACACGCCCTTGTTTCCGATGTTGAGCGGCACGTTTCACACCGAAGCAACCGCCATGCGTGAGCACTTCACTTCCAAGCTCGAGGGCGTTCGCTTGGGCATCGCCCTCGCGCACCGGTCCTGGGGCTACTGTGCAGGTCCGGCCTTCCTTGCGGCCGGCATCGCTGTCGGCACATCCAGGGGAGTCGGGCGCACGATCGCCATTGTCACCGTCGCAACGTGCCTCGGCATCGTCGCGCAGCTCTTCGCGCTGCCGGCGATGCCTGACGAAGCCCATCTTCGGTACGCGATGCCGTTTCTGGTCGCGAACGTCCTCCTGATCATCGCGCGCGGAAGTCAAACCGTGGTGTGGCCCATCGTCGCCGCGGCGGTGGTGGTCCATTTCGCGCTCCACGAGCAGACGATCGGACAAGAGATCGATTGGCAGGTGACGCGAGCCGCTGAAGGTCATCCGAGCGTCGTCGTCTCACCGGAGGCGGACGCAAGCTACGCGAACGTGCAATCCAAGCTTGCGCCGCACGCTACCGTGTTTAGCGCGACGGACGAGCCGTTCCGGTTCGACTTTCGTCAGAACCTGATTTGGCTAATCGATTTTCCAGCAAGCGTTGCGCCAGGCGACTACGCCTCGTGGACGGGTGATGCAAGAACGCTGCGCAGTTACCTCGTCGGCCGCGGTGGGCGCTATCTCATCGCGCAGGATTTCGACCGCTCGACGGGCTTCTATTCACGCGCGCGAATGCAAAAAGACATGCACCACATGTGGGAGGTCATCCGGCTCGCCGCCCCCGCGTTTCTGCGCTTCATGGATCAAGTCGACGAGATGAAGCGCGCCTGCACCGTCATCGCGCAAGAGCGCGGCCTCATCGCACTCGATCTCGAGTCGTGCCGGTTCTAACTCAGCGAAGCCGCGTATAACGCCGCGAGGTCATCCCGCGTACACGGCCTGGGGTTCGAGCGGTGGCACGCGTCTTCGATCGCCTTGTCTGCGAGCTTCGGGATGTCTGCGCTCGTGACACCCTCTTGCCCGAGGCCACTCGGCAATCCCACACGGGCTCGGAGGTCTCGGATGGCTTGCGCCAAGCTCTTCGCGCTGGGGTCCAAGATCGCGCGGATGCGGGCGAGCTTCGCGGACGCGACCGGCTCGTTGAACTCGACGACTGCGGGCAGGCAAAGGGCATTCGCGAGCCCGTGGTGCATCCCCTTCTCGCTCGACAGCGGATGCGCGAGCGAATGGCACGCTCCGAGACCCTTCTGGAACGCGACAGCTCCCATCATCGCGGCCTTCATCATCCCGCCACGCGCTTCGAGATCGTTCGGTGTCGACACGGCGCGCGCGAGGTGGGCGGCGCAGAGCTCCAAACCACCGAGAGCGATGGCGTCGGCCATGGGGTGGTCACCGAGCGACACATAGGCCTCGAGGCAATGCGTCAGTGCGTCGAATCCCGTCGCGGCCGTGACGCGCGCTGGCATCGAGACGGTGAGCTCGGGGTCGAGGAGCGCGACCTTCGCGAGCAGATGTGGGCTGAAGATGACGGTCTTCCTTCCGTTCGCCGAAAGCGTGGCGACGCCGGAGCGACCGACCTCGCTGCCCGTGCCCGCGGTGGTCGGAATGGCGACGAGCGGCGGTACGTTCGCACCGATGAAGCGATCACCACCCGTCGCGTCGTCGTAGTCGACGAGCGGGCGATCGTGCGTCGTCTTCAGCGCGATGAGCTTGGCCGTGTCGAGCGGAGCGCCGCCCCCCACCGCGACCAAGAAGTCAGCGCGGAAGTCTTTGTACTCACGGACACCATCCTCCACGTTCTTCTCGATGGGATTCGGGTCGACGCCGTCGAACATATGAGCGTCGATGGCCGCGCCTTTCAGGACGCCGAGCACGCGATCAGCGATGCCCGCCTTGCGCACACCGGGATCGCACACGACGAGAGCCCTCTTGCCGCCGATGCGTTTGGCGTGATCGGGGAGCGTGGCGAGAGCGCCGGCTCCGAAGACGATGGTGGTGGGAAATGACCAGGTGACGAGCACAGCAAACCTCTTCAGAAGCGCAAGGAGTACGAGACGAACGACGCGTGGGCGCTGATCGACGGACGCAGACCGAGAAGCTCACGCGCCGCGCGGAGCGTCTTCGGCGGAAGCACGTAAGGGATGAGCGCGGCGCCGAACGCCAGCGTGCTCGCGAGCACCACGCGCGTCACGCGTTCGCCGTCATCCCACGCGGCGGGGACCGGGCCGATGGCGATGAAGTCGACGAACGGCGCCGAAGCTGCAGCGAGGAGCGCGAACGAGAGCGCGATTGGCCACGACGTCCGCACTTGCCCCTCGGGTGGAATCGCCCCTGCGAAGTGCGGCGAGCACTTCGGAAGTGACGGATGAAACGACCCGATGAAGATCCCCCACGTGAGGCCGATGAACGTCGGGCCGAGCTCCCGCACGAACGTGCTCCCGCTGTAGTTGAACGTCGACCAGTCATACTTGAACACTTGCGTGTCGAGCACGATCGCGCCGGCGACGAGCAACGGCGGAATCGAGAGGTAGAGCCAGTCGGGCCTGCTCGCCTCGTCGCAGAGCTGCTCCTCCCGCGAGCCGCGCGGGTAGAGGTCGGTGGCGGCGACGATCATCGGCGGCGGCGCGGCGGCGTCCAAGGCTCGCGCAGACTAATGCATGCTGTATGCTGCGCGCCATGGCGGAGCGGGATTTCTTTCAACCGGAGGCGAAGAAGAAGACGGGCCTCGCGATCAAGGCCATCGAGTCGAAGACGTCGGTCGAGGTCGTGGTGGCGATGCGGCACCGCGTCGCAGAGTACCGTTCGACCGACTTGATGTTCGGGTTCGTGTGCGCCTGCGCCGCGCTCGCCGCGCTCTGGTTTTCGCCCAATACGTACGCCGTCGAGCACATGCCGTTCGAGATGCTCGGGGCCTTCGTCGTCGGGGCTGCGCTTTCGGCGTTCGCCCCGCCCCTCCGCCGAGCGATGACCCCGAAGGCCGGCGTCGCACGGCAGCTCGAGGTCGCGGCGCGTGGCGTGTTCTACGATCTCGGGATCGCGAAGACGCATCGGCGCACGGGCTTGCTGGTCTTCGCCTCGATGTACGAGGCCGCTGTGGTGATCGTCCCCGACGCGGCCGTCGACAAGAAAGCGTTGCTCGAGCTCGCGCCTGCGAAGGCAGCGCTCGAAGGTGCCATCGGCGCGCGGGATCTCGACGCGTTCCTCAAGGCGCTCGAGCTGATGACGCCACCGCTCGAGAAGGCGATGCCGCGAAAAGCGGGTGACGAGAACGAGCTGCCCGACGAGCCGCAATGACCTTTGCGCATCATGTCGTAGAGGACCTCTTCGACTTGCTCCGCCCCGGCGGTGGGCAGTCGTACTCCGGCTCGCACTCTTCGGGCGGCGGCGGTGGCGGTGGGACCTACCACTCGAGCAGTGGCGGCGGCGGCGGTGGCGGCGGTGGGCTCGTTTACCTGCTGATCGACATATGCATCCACTATCCCCAGGTCGGGATCCCCATCCTCGTCATCGTCGTCATCGTGTTCGTCATGCGGGCGCGGGCAGGCGCTAGCCAGGTGGGGCGTGGGTGGGCCAGTCAAGATCTCTCGAGCGTCGTGTTCGAGCCGCAAGAGGCGTTCGTGCCCGTCGCGGCGACGACCGGCGTGCCTCGGCGTTCGCTCGATCGCGTTCGTGAGACCGATCCGGAGTTCTCGATCGTCCTCTTCGAGGACTTCCTCTACACGCTCTACGCCGAGGTCATGCGCGCCCGCGGCCAGCAAGCGACGATGTCGCTCAGCGCGTACATCTCCCCCGCCGTGCAGCAGGTCATCGCGGCCAAATCCGTGCAGTCGGTCACGGGCATCGTCATCGGCGCCATGCGCGTGTTCTCCATCGATCGCACGCAGACATCGTGGCGGGTGACGCTCGACTTCGAGGCGAACCTGACGGAGGGCGCACAGCGCCTCTATGTCGTCGATCGGGTGACGGTCGAACGCGCCCTCGGGGCCAAGAGCCGCCCACCCGCGCGCTCGCGCACGCTCGATTGTCCGAACTGCGGCGCGCCGCTTCAATCGCTGCGCGGCGACGTCTGCAGCTACTGCAAACAGCAGGTCGGGATGGGGCGCTTCGATTGGAGCATCGTCTTCTTCGAGCGCAAACAGTCCGAGAACCGCGGGCCGATGCTCACGAGCAACGTCGAGGAGGGCGGCACCGATTCGCCCACCGTGGTCGACTCGATGGCGCAGCAGGAGCTCGCCAACCTGCGCGCGCGCGATCCCAGCTTCGATTGGAACGCCTTCACCCAGCGCGTCGCCCTCGCGTTCAACGAGCTGCAGGTGGGCTGGTCGGGCCGCGATCTCGCGCGCGTGCGCCCCTTCGTGAGCGACAACCTCTATCAATCCCAGGCCTATTGGATCGATCTCTACGTCCAGGCCCGCGCGCGCAACATCACCGAAGGCGCGCAGATCACACGCATCGACCTCGCCAATGTCATCGGCGACAAGCACTTCGACGCCATCACCATCCGTCTCTTCGCGACCAGCACCGACTACACCATCAGCGACGACGGCAAGCTGCTCTCGGGCAACAAGTCACGCCAGCGCGTCTACAGCGAGTACTGGACGCTCATCCGAGGCGCCGGGAAACAGGGTCCCACCAAAACCACCCCCAACTGCCCGAGCTGCGGCGCCCCACTCAACGTGAACCAAGCGGGTACATGTAGTTATTGTCACGTGAAGGTGACCACGGGTGAGTTCGACTGGGTCCTCAGCCGCATCGAACAGGACGACAGCTACACGGGCTGAGACGGAAACCGCTGTCATTCCAGGTGGATCCACGCTCTCTCCTCCGGCCGTCACGCTCTCTCCTCCGGCCGTCACGCTCTCTCCTCCGGGCGTCACGCTCTCTCCTCCGGGCGTCACGCTCTCTCCTCCGGGCGTCACGCTCTCTCCTCCGGGCGTCACGCTCGCTCCTCCGGCCGTCACGCTCGCTCCTCCGGCCGTCACGCTCGCTCCTCCGGCCGTCACGCTCTCTCCTCCGGCCGTCACGCTCGCTCCTCCGGCCGTCACGCTCTCTCCTCCGCCCGTCACGCTCTCTCCTCCGCCCGTCACGCTCTCTCCTCCGCCCGTCACGGCCCGCGGTGCAGGACACGCCGACAGAGGTATGCGATAAATCGCCACGTGCACGTTCCGTCACGAGTTTTTCGCGAATACGACATACGAGGTGTCGCCGATCGTGACCTGACGGACGATCTCGCCGTCGCCCTCGGGCTCGCCTTGGCGACGATGCTGCCCGCGGGGCCGAAGAGGCGGCTCGCGCTCGCCCGCGACTGCCGCGTGTCGAGCGAACGGCTCCATGCCGCGCTCATGCGCGGCTTGCTCGAAGGCGGCGCGCACGTGATCGACGTGGGCGTCGGCCCAACCCCGCTCCTCTACTTCGCCGTCCACCACCTCGAGGCAGACGGCGGCGTGATGATCACCGGAAGCCACAATCCAGGCGACGAGAACGGCTTCAAGATGATGCGCGGGCTCGCGAGCTTCTTCGGCGATGACATCCAGGCGCTTCGCCGGGCCGTGGAAGGTGGGGACTTGCCGCGCACGTCAGGCGGCAAAGTGGAGTCGATCGACGTATCCGACGAGTACGTCGCCACCGTTACGCGAGACATCGTGCGCCCCACGTCGCCCATCAGCGTCGTCCTCGACGCGGGCAACGGGGCGGGAGGGCCGCTCGGCCTCAAGAGCTTGCGCACCATCGGCGTCGACCCGCACGCTCTCTTTTGCGAGATGGACGGGCTCTTCCCGAACCACCACCCCGATCCCACGGTACCGAAGAACCTCGAGGCGCTCATCACCCGCGTGCGAGAGACGGGCGCTCGCGTCGGCCTCGCCTACGATGGTGACGCTGACAGGCTCGGGGCCGTCGATCAAACCGGTGAGATCATCTGGGGCGACAAGCTGATGATCCTCTTCTCGCGTACCGTGCTCGAGAAGAACCCCGGCGCGACCATCCTCGGCGAGGTGAAGTGCTCCCAGACCCTCTACGACGACATCTCGAAGCACGGCGGCCGCCCGATCATGTGGAAGACGGGCCACTCGCTCATCAAGACGAAGATGAAAGAGGAGCACGCTCTCCTCGCGGGTGAGATGAGCGGGCACCTGTTTTTCGCCGACCGCTACTTCGGCTACGACGACGCCATCTACGCGTCGCTGCGCCTCGTCGAGCTCCTCGCGAAGACGGGTAAGTCGATGGGCGAGCTCCTCGCTGACGTCCCGCGCACGATGAGCACGCCCGAGCTTCGCGTGGATTGCCCCGATGACGTGAAGTTCGATCTCGTGGCGCGCGTGGCAGCTGCCTTCGAGGCCCGCGGCAATCGCGTCGACCGCACCGACGGCGCGCGCATTTCGTTTGGCCATCGGGGCGAGAGCCCCGGACCAGGTACGGCGTGGGGGCTCGTTCGTGCGTCCAACACGGGGCCGGTGCTCGTGATGCGCTTCGAGGCTGGCGACGAGGCGATGCTCGCGAAGATCCGTACCGACGTCGAGGACGTCGTCGCCACCGAGCGTGCGACGCTAAAACGCACTTGACCGTGACGAGCGACGTGACCTGGACGATCGCAGCCGTGCTCAAGTGGGCGACGGACGACTTCCGAACCCGTGGCATCGAGAGCCCGCGCCTCGACGCCGACGTCCTCCTCGCGCATGCCATCGGCACGACGCGCACCCAGCTCGTCATCGACATGCAGAAGCCTCTCACACCGCTCGAGCTCGGGCGCTTCCGCGACCTCGTCAAGCGCAGGCGTGCCCGCGAGCCTGTCGCTTACCTCGTCGGGCAGCGCGAGTTCTATGGCCGAACGTTTCGTGTCGACGCGCGCGTGCTCGTTCCCCGACCCGACACCGAGACGCTCGTCTCTGTGGCCCTCTCGCGCACCCGCGGCATGTCGATGTCCGCGCACGTGCTCGACCTCTGCACGGGCAGTGGATGCGTCGCCATCACCCTCGCACGCGAGAGACCCACGACCGAGGTGATCGGCACCGACATCAGCGCGGACGCGATCGCCCTCGCCGAGGAGAACGCCCTGCGCCTTGGCGCCTACAACACGACCTTCGTCACGTGCGATCTCTACGGAGACATGGGCACGTTCGACCTCGTCACGGCCAATCCACCGTACATCGCGACGGGTGACGTGGATGGCCTCCCGCCGGACGTCGCACGCTTCGAGCCTCGTCTTGCCCTCGATGGTGGCCCCGATGGCCTCGATATCGCGAAGAGGATCGTCACGCACGCCCACCCGCACCTTTGCGCAGGCGGCGTCCTTGCCATCGAAGTGGGTCAAGGCCTCGCGGAGCGGGCCGAAGCAATGCTCCGCGAAGCGGGCTTCACCGACATCGAGCGCGCACGCGACTATGCTCGCATCGAGCGCGTCGTGTCGGGCGTATGGCGAGGGGGCGAATGAATCCAGACGTACTGATCGTCGGGGCGGGCCCGACGGGGCTGATGCTCGCGTGCGAGCTCCTGCGTTCGAACGTGAGCTTTCGCATCGTCGACAAGATCACCGAGCCCTCGACGCGCTCCCGTGCGCTCGTCGTGCATGCGCGAACGCTCGAGCTCCTCGACAAGCTCGGCGTCGCAGAGAAGCTCACCTCGCGCGGGATGCGCACGCTCCGCGCGCACATCTTCATCAACAAGAAGCTCGCCGCAGACTTCCAGATCGACGACACGGGCATCGACGACACGCCGTTTCGCTACGTCCTCATGGTGTCCCAGGCGGAGACCGAGCGCGTCCTCACCGAGTGGCTTCACGAGCACGGCGTCGAGATCGAGCGCGGCGTTGAGGTGACGAACGTCGAGCCCACCTTCGGCGAAGCGACGCTGCGGACGCCGAGCGGAGAAGAGCGGGTCAGGCCCCGTTACGTCGTCGGGTGCGATGGCTCCCACAGCGTCGTGCGCCACGCCGGAAAGTTCGCGTTCGAAGGCGAGCCCTATTTGCAGGACTTCATCCTCGCCGACGTGCATTTCTCACGGCCCGCCGACGGCCTGAACATGTACTTCGACGACCGTGGCTTCTTCGTCGTGCTGCAGCTCGCAAACGACGTGTATCGCATCATCGCGTCGCGTGCCGACGCACCTCGAACCACGGGCGATCCATCGCTCGCCGACGTGCAAGCGCTCGCCGACGAGCTCAGCGCCGAGCCTCTCGTGTTGCGCGATCCAGTCTGGCTGGCCCGCTTTCGCCTTCATCACCGGCAAGCCGACTGTTACCGGCGTGGCCCGCTCTTTCTCGCCGGTGACGCGGCGCACATCCACAGCCCAGCGGGGGGCCAGGGCATGAACACCGGCATGCAGGACGCCGCGAACCTCGCGTGGAAGCTCGCGCTGGTCGTGCGGGGCGTTGCGGATGAGGCCTTGCTGGACAGCTACAACGAGGAGCGTCACCCCATCGGCCGCGAGCTCCTTCGAACGACCGATCGCCTCTTCGCGATCAACACGACTCCGGAGGTATGGGTCCGAGGGCTTCGCAACTTCGCCGTTCGTTACCTCGCGAAGCCGATGCTCTCTTCCCGCGAGAGGCGCGCGTGGCTCTTTCGCTTCATGGCCGAGCTCAAGGTTGGCTATCGAGGCAGCTCGATCGTCTTCGGCACGGGGCACGGTGGTCCACGCCCCGGAGAGCGCGCGCCCGACGCACCCGTCTCCAGCCACGACAGTACGGTCTTTGCGCTGACGCGTGAGCCGACGCACCATCTCCTCGTGATTGCACGTGGAAAGGCCGAGGCCGACGCGTTCGCCAAGCGATCATCGTCTCACCGCTGGCTTGAGGCGCACGTCGTCGCGGATCCACTGTCGCCGACGTTCACGGAGCGTTACGGCGTCAAGGGCGCTGGGCTCTTCTTGATTCGCCCGGATGGTTACGTAGGCATGGCCTCCCACTCGCTCGACCACGACGCCGTGACGCAATATGGAAAGCAGCTCGGGCTGCGTGATTAGAATCGAGGACAAACTCATGCTGCGTTCGATGTGTCGTTCTCTGGGTGTCATCGTTTGCGTCTCCGCTTGCGGCGGAGCGAGCTCGAGCACGACGACGGCGACGAGCGCGCAGCCCACACACTCGCTCGCGTTCAAAGGTGAAGAGTGCCACGGCGTGTGGCAGCGGCCGAAGGACGCGAAGGGCCACGACCTACCGTGGGACAGCACCGAAGGCGCGGCGGGTGCGCCGTGGGCCAAGGGTGCGGCGCTCCCCGATGCACCGAAGGAGAAGCTCGTGCTCGGTCTCGTGTGCTTCGACGCGATCGCGGGCGAGGACACCTTCAAGCGCTACGTCCAATTCGACGATCGGCGCTTCGACCCGAACGAAGCCGCCATTCTGATCGACGAGTGCGTCGAGAGCGGCAAGTGCACGAGCGACGAGGTGATCGCGGGCCCCCTCGCGTGGTACGGGCACCAGCTTCCCGAGACGCGGTTGTCGGCCGCGAGCAAGCACCTCGAGATCTCGCAGGAGGCGCGCGACGCATTCGTCGACCGAACGCTATCGAACATCGGCAAGCTCGACGCGTTCGTCGCCTCGCTCACCGAAGCTCAGCGCGCATACCTCGTCGACATCCCGAACGCCATCCACGAGGCGCGCGCGACGTACACGAAGGGCCACAGCGACGAGTACACGCGATTCGATCGCATCCTCGAGAAGCCCGATGTCGGGCCACTCACGGTCTTGCGGTCGGATCTCGCGACGCAGTGCGGAGCGCCGCAGAAGTGTTCGTACGACCCGGCCTACCGAGAGATATCGCGCGCGCTCGTTCGCTTGTTCATCACGACCCATCGCCCGTTCGAGGCGAAGACCGTCGAGCTCGCGCTCGGGCCGATTCACGCCGGAAGAGCCACGACAGCCAGCCAGATTTGGGCGTCGCAGACGGCCTATCGCAAGATCCATCCCGAGGTGAAGGCACCTCTACCAGTGACCGAAGAGGCGCCCGACGAGACTGCGGCGCTCGGCGGTGCACCCATCGAGATCGTCCAAGGCGTGATCGCGGCCGTTGCGTCGCTCGGGCACGGCACGTCGAAAGTCACGCTCAAGGATCCCACACCCACGAAGCACTGCGACGAGACTACCGACATCGAAGGTTTCGACGGTGCGATCGAGCAGACCCGCGTGCTCTACAAGTCGACATGCGCGGACGTTCCCCCAGGCCCGAAGGTCGTTCCTTTCGCCGTCGCCGACGTCGAGGTTACGGGCATCAAGCCGGGAGCTTCGGTGCTCGCTGTCGCGACTGGCTCCGGCCCGACGCGCAAAGGCGCCATTGCGCAGGTCATCATTGGGGACAAGATCGTGCAGCTCGGCCCCGACAGATTCCTCCAGGCAAGCGGAGATCCCTTGAAGGGCCAGCCATAAGGGACCCCGTGACTGGAGACGCGCTCAACGCACCACAAGCCGAAGCGGTCGCGCACGTCGACGGACCCCTGCTCGTCTTCGCGGGCGCAGGAAGCGGCAAGACGCGCGTCATCACGTATCGCGTCGCGAACCTCGTCGCAGAAGCGCGCGTTCCGCCGTATCGCATCCTCGCCGTCACGTTCACCAACAAGGCTGCGGGGGAGATGCGCGCCCGCCTCGTTCGGCTGCTCGGCGAAGAGCTCGCGAAGGAGCTGTGGGTAGGAACCTTCCACGCCACGTGCGCGCGCCTCCTCCGGCGAAACGGCTCGAGCGTCGGCGTGCCATCGAACTTCGTCATCTACGACGCGCAAGACCAACGCACGCTCGTCACCCGCGCCGTGAAGGAGCTCGATCTCGACGACAAGCGGTATCCGCCCCGCAAGCTCCTCGCAGCGATCCAAAAGGAGAAGCAGGAGGGCCGAGACCCCGAATCCATGAAGGGCGTCGGCGTCGGGTACATGGATGACAAAGTGCGCCAAGTCTTCGAACGGTACGAGGCGCAGCTCGCGGCTGCCGGCGCGGTCGACTTCGACGATCTCATCGGCAAGACACGCCGCCTGCTCCTCCCCGAGGACAGCAAGCTGCGATCGAAGTTCTGGCACGTCCTCGTCGACGAGTTTCAAGACACGAACTGGCTGCAATACGAGCTCGTGCGCCTCCTCGCCAGCAGCACGAGGAACCTGTGCGTCGTGGGAGACGACGATCAGAGCATCTACAAGTGGCGCGGCGCCGATCGCCGCAACATCCTCGGCTTCCACCGCGACTACCCCGACGCCAAGATCGTCAAGCTCGAGCAGAACTACCGATCGACGGCCCGCATCGTGACGGCGGCTCTAGGTGTCATCGCACCGTCGACCGATCGCGTTCCCAAGTCGCTGTGGACGGAGAATGATGCCGGCGTCGCGCTCGATGTGGTGGCCGTGAGAGACGAGCACGAGGAGGCTGCCCTCGTCGTTCAGACGCTGAAGGAGGCCCGCGAAACGGGGCAGGCGTTGCGTGAGCTCGCCGTGTTCTACCGCGTCCACGCGCAGTCGCGGGTCCTCGAAGAGCAGCTCCGCGCGGCGAAGATCCCGTATCAGATCGTCGGAGGAACGAAGTTCTTCGAGCGCGCCGAGATCAAGGACGCGCTCTCGTACCTGCGCGTGCTCGTCAACGACAGGAGTGACGTCGACCTCTTCCGCGTCATCAACACGCCGCCACGCGGAATCGGCCAGGCGACGATCGACAGGCTCACGGCGCTCGCGACGGCGAAGCACGTCTCCCTTTACGAAGCGCTCGCGAGGCCCGAGGAGTCAGCCGACCTCGGTGGCGCTCCTCTAAGGAAGCTTCGCGCCGTGCGGGAGCTCCTCGTCGGAATCAAGACAAGAGCGGCCAGCATGACCCCGAGCGATGCCCTGCTCCACGTGCTCGATACGACCGGCTACATCGTCGCGTTGCAAGAAGACACGGCCCCCGAATCGGCGTCCCGCCTCGAGAACCTGCGCGAGCTCGTCGGATCGATTCGCGACTACGAGGCCGAAGCCATGGCGGCCGGGGAAGAAGCCTCGCTGGAGGGGTTCCTCGAGCGCGTCACGCTGCGCAGTGACGTCGACGACATCGAGGCCGAGGGTGGCTCGGTGACGCTGATGACCGTTCACGCTGCCAAAGGGCTCGAGTTCGCAGGCGTGATCATCACGGGCATGGAAGAGGACATGTTCCCGTACCGCAGCATGCAAGACTCGCGACCGGACGACATCGACGAAGAGCGGCGCCTAGCCTACGTGGCGATCACGCGCGCGCGCGAGCGGCTCATGTTGATCCACGCTCGCACGCGTCAGATCTTCGGTACGTCGCGGTGGGGTCGCCCGAGCCGTTTCCTTTCGGACATCCCGGAAGACGTCGTCGTTCACCGTGCCACGCGGGGAGCGGTCGCGGAGTCGATGCGCTTCTTCGACTCGCCTGCGCGTCCGGCACCGCGAGCCGGCGCCTTCCGCGACGGCGACGTCATGCATCCGCAAGCGGCGGACGACACGCGAGAAGAAGAAGAGGTGTTCTCCCTGCGAGGCGCTCCCCCATCATCGCTCGAGAACGAGGTCGGTGGCCGCTACGTCGACCGGGAGTTCTTCTCCGACGATCCATCCGCGTGGCGTCGCGGCGCGCGTGTGAAGCACGAACGCTTCGGTGAGGGCGTCGTGCGTCGCGTCGTCGAGTCGGCCGACCCAGCCGTCGTCGCGTTCTTTCCGGCGTGGGGTGAGAAGAAGGTCCTCGTTCGATACCTTCGCCTCGCGTGAGGCTCTTGGTGGAAGCTCACTTCTTGAAGAACTTTTGAAAGAGGCCCGGCTTCGGCGGAGCTGGCTGTGACGGATACGGTGTGATTCGCCTCGGTGGGCCGCCGCGCATCTCGTAAAGACGCAGCTCCCGCTGGGCGTCGATGTTCTTGGGGTTGAGCTCGGCGACCTTCTGGAAGTCCTTGAACGCGAGCCCGTTACGGTGCTGGCGCTTGTAGAGCATCGCTCGGTAGAAGTACGCCCGCTCGCATCGCTCGTTCATCTTCAGCGCGCGATCGAGGTCGTCGATGCCGGCCTGCGTCCCCTCCGGCGTCTGGGCCGACGGCTTGAGCGCCTCGAGCCACGCGACGAGCGCGACGTAGTCGGCTTGATTCGGATCGAGCTCGAGCGCGTGTCGCGCCAAGACCTCGGCTTGCGCGAGGTCGTTCTTTCGCAGACAGATCTCGGCTTTCTGATACTCGACGGTCGCCCCGAGCACGTTGGCGATCTCTTGCTGCTGCTCGGGCGTCTCGCCGCCTTCCTTCATCAGGCGCAGGTAACGCTTGCGCTTGTCCTCGTCCGTCAGCGTTTGGTGCGCCTCGCTCATTCGCGCGAAGACGCGCGCGCATGCGTCCTTGACGTCGACGAGCGCGGGCGGCAAGCGGTCGGGATGCCACGTCTTGGCGAGCGCGATGTACGCGTTTTTCACGTCCTCGAGCGTCGCCTCGGTGGTGATGCCGAGCATCTCGAAGTAGTTCTGCTTGTCGACGCCTTCCGCGCGCGCATTGATCTCTGCCCTGCGCGCTTCGGGGCTCGCAGCCGCCTCCGGCGACGGTGAGATGCGGCGATCCAGGACGTCTGGCGAGCTCTTCTCTTCGACGACGGGTTGCGTGCGCACGCGCTCACGCCTGAGCGTCACGCGCCCGACGGTGTTGCGCGGGCTTTGAGGCATCGACGACGAGGGCTCGGCAGCCGGAATGTTTCCCGACGAGGGCTCGGCGTCTTCCCCCACCAGCTCGACCTGTTTCGTGATCGCCAGGCAGTACACGATGAGCCGTGTAATGCGTTCGTTAATCTCCGCGCTGGCGAAGAAGGCGTCGAGGCGAAGTGGCTTCATGCGAAGAAGATCGATCCACCGCCGCTCTTCGCTGGTGAAGCCGAAGCGGTCGAGCTGGGCCTGCTTCGTGATGCGCAGGCGCGCGCCCTGCATCAGTCGCTCGAGTGCGGACTTGACGTGGTCGAGTGGGGGGGCCTCACGGATGGCAGCCCATATGACGGACAGCGCGTCGATCGGCGTCGGCTCCGCCCCAAACGTCGCGAGCCCGTCCCAGTCGGCGTAAAACTCGAAAACCGACGCCGGCGGCATGCGCGCGAGCTGCGCGACCTTGCGAAGGACCTGGATGCGAAGACCCTGGTCGAGCTGCGACCGGTCGATGGCGTTCTTGTCGAGCAGCACGGACCCGTGGAGCTTCCGCTGCGCCGTCGCGCTCATCGCCCGAAGCGATTCGTCGAGGGTGCCGGCGTCGATGATGCCGAGCTCGAGCAGGACCTGCCCGAGATAGATCGGCGGCGTGCTGAGCTGTGCTTTGGCCGGCTGACCGGCACGCACCAGCACCGATGCGGTGGCACCATCGGGCGCGCGGAAATCGAACGTGCCCGTGAGCTGCCGGTCGTGCGCATACACGAGCAGATGCGGAAGCGGCGTACGGGCGAGCTGCCCAGATGACGCGGGAGCGGGGCGAACTTCGGCAGACATCTAACCCTGGCGCAGAATTTCGAGCATACACCTCCTCTCGACTTTGGGGCATGCTGGCCTTTCTGAGCACCGCCGCGCCGAGCAAGCTTGCTCAATTCGACATCGTCCGCCGCCTCGGAGCGGGTGGTATGGCCGAGGTGTTCCTCGCGAAGAAGCCGGGCGCCGAAGGGACGTACAAGCTCCTCGTCCTCAAACGCATTCTTCCGCAGCAGACCTCACGAAGGCTGCGGTCGATGTTCGTGGAGGAGGCGCAGCTGGCGACCCGCCTCAACCACCCCAACGTCGTTCAAGTGTTCGATTTTTTCGACGGAGGCGACGAGGGTCAGCTCCTGTCGATGGAGTACGTCGAAGGCCCGGATCTCGGCATGCTCGTCTCCAGCGCCAAAGCGAAGAGCACGCGGATTCCGCCATCGCTCGCTGCATGGATCATCAGCGAAGCCGCAAAGGGCCTCCACTACGCCCACGAGAAGAAGGACGATGCGGGAGCGCCGCTCGAGATCGTCCATCGCGACGTTTCCCCCCAAAATATTCTGCTCTCCTACGAAGGCTCGGTGAAGATCGCCGACTTTGGCATCGCGACAGCGAAGCTCTTCACGGACGAGGCAGGCGTCATCAAAGGCAAGTTCGGGTACATGTCGCCCGAGCAAGCCCGCGGCGAGAAGGTCGACCGTCGCAGCGACATCTATGCGCTCGGCGTGATCCTCTGGGAGATCGTCACGGGACGTCCGCTCCACGGCGGGCTCGGCGGTGAAGCGTTGCTCGACATCGTGCGGTCTGGATTCGTCGAGCCACCGAGCACCTACGCGCGAGACATTCCGCCCGAGCTCGAGGCGATCGTGATGAAGGCTTTAGAGACACGCCGCGAGGAGCGTTACGCAACAGCGCGCGAGCTTGGTAGCGCCATCGCGCACGTGTTGATGGCGCGACAGGAGCTCATCGACGCGACGGCTCTCGAGAACGTGATCGCGCAACTGGTCGTGCGAGACGCACGGACCGCTCCCGAGCGCGAGGAAGAACCGGCGGTGCCAGCACCCAAACCCGCGGGCGTGGCGGACGCTTCACTCACGGGCCCCGAGCCGAGCGATCTCGCGAGCGACGCGATGGTGCCGAGGCGACCGCAGGGGCCGGCACGTGAGGTGCGCCATGTCGCGGTCGTCACGCTTCATCTGCACGGCATCACGCGACTGCGAGAACAAGACGCGCAGCTCGCGACGCGCACCCTCGATCGCTTGCGTACGATGCTCGGGGACATCGCGTACAAGCGAAACGTCCGTGTCTGGGTTTGGGCAGGTGACGACGAGGCGCAGGCCACCGCCGGTCTCACCGCCAATGCCACGCGTGCCGCTGCAGATGCAGCCTGGCTCGCGCTCGACACACACGAGGCCATCGCCGGCCTGAACGAAGATCTACCTGTGCCCATTGGTGCATCGATCGGGATCGTACGCGGCATCGCCTCGGGCACGCGTGACACGCAAGGCAATCTCATTCGATACAAGCTCCACGACCCAGCGCCGTATCTGGCGGATGCGCTCGGCGATGCGACGCCTCTCTATCGCACCTGGGTGGCGGGGGGTGTCTATCGCATCGTTCGGCGCGATTTTCGTTGGGGCGACGCGCCGGCGCTCGGGTTACCAAACCCGGACAAGCTTCCGGACGTGCCACCGAACATGCGGATCTACGCGCTCGAGCGCAGCCTGTCGCGCGAGGAGCGCATGGCAGCAAGCACGGCGGGGGGAACCGAGCTCGTCGGCCGTGACGCTGAGAAGGCCGACTTGCAGGCCGCGTATCACCAAGCGGTGAGCGCTGCAGGTGGCGGCGGTCAGGTCGTGCACCGCGCGATCGTCGGAGAGCTCGGCATCGGCAAGACGGCGCTCGTCTCGGCATTCGCAGCGGACCTGCCGCCCAACGCGCGCATCGTGCGCGCCGAATGCTCGCCGGTGCGCATGGAGGTGCCGCTCAGCGTCGTTGCCGATCTCGTTCGCGATGCGATTGGAGTCACGGGTGACGAGCCCTTCGACGAAGTCGCCGATCTCGTCGCACGGGCAGGTGGAGGTGCGGCGCATGGGGACGCGTCGAGCCCAGTCGTCGCCCGCCTCGCAGAGCTCGCCACGAACCGGCAGATCGGCGACATGGACGAGGACGCTCAATTTCGAAAGCGCAGCATCGCTTCAGGCTTGCGCAACCTGCTTGGCGCCATTGGGTTGACGCAGCCGGTCGTCGTCGTCGTCGAGAGCCTCCAGTGGGCCGACAAGCAAAGCCTCGAGGCGCTGGGCGAGCTGATGCGCCAGCCGGACCCCCTCCCGATCCTGTTCGTGCTCGTGACGCGCCCCGACGAGCGAATCTCGAGCCTCCTCGAAGGCGTGGTTCGCATCGAGCTTGCAGGGCTCTCATCGGACGAACAAGTACGTCTCGTCGAAGCGCGACTCGGCGCGCGCGATGGAGTGCGCGCGGTGCTCGCGGATGTGATGCCGCGTGTGGGCGGCAACCCGTTCTTCTTGCTCGAGATGGTCGACGCACTGCTCGAGCGGGGCTCGCTCGAGCTCCGCGAGGTCTCATCGGACGACGGGGAGACGAGGCCGGTGCTCGCATACGCAAAGGGCGGCGGGCGTGAGGGTGTGCAGCTGCCCTCGACGCTCGAGCAACTCTTGAGCGATCGTTTGCGCGAGCTTCCAACCGAAGAACACGTCGTCGTTGATTGGCTCTCGATCGCGGGAGGCCCGCTCGCGATGAGCGACCTCGAGAAGCTCGCGCCAAAGATCCACGAAGATGCCGTCGTTCGTCTGTGTGCGCGCGGATTGTGCGACAGGAAGGGCGACAACGTCGATTTTCGTCATCCGCTGACGCGCGACGTCGCTTACTCGACGATGGCGACCGAGGATCGGATTCAGATGCACCGTGCGCTCGGCGAGCACTTGAAGACCACGTCGCTGGCACGTGGGCTCTCCGCGGCCATCGTTGCGCGACACCTCGCTCGTGGAGAGGCTGGCGAGGCTGCCGCAGAGCTCTACGCGGAGGCTGGTCACGCCGCGCGCGCCGGGAACCAGACCCAGCTTGCGATGCGGTACCTGCGTCGCGCAACCCTCCACCTCGGTCATAACGATCCGCGGCAGCTCGCCCTTCTCGCCGAGCTCGAGACGCTCTATCGCATGCTCGGGCGCCGGCGCGAACGCGTCGAGCATCTCGGTGCGCTCAGGCGGATCGCGCGCAAGATCGGTACGCCGCGCGCGACATGCACCGCTCTCCTCCGCACGGCTCGATACTATTTCGACGAAGGGCGTCTCTCGGCGGGTCTACCCGTCGCAAAGCTCGGTGCCGAGATTGCGCACGGAGCATCGATCACCCAGCTCGAAGTGGAAGCGGAGGCCCTCGTTAGCGAGTTCCTGCGCGAGCTCGGTGACGTGCAAGGCGCTCTTGCGGCGTGCGACCGAGCGCTCGCGACCTGCAATCCAGCGCTGAACCCCAATCTTTCCCCGCGCATTCGGGCTGACGTGCTTCGCTCGCAGGGCGTCCTTTTGCGGCGCGTGGGTCGCGTGCGCGAAGCCATGGAAGCGCACGTGCAGGCCATCGCCGTGTTCCGAAAGGCAGGCGCGAGACGGCAGGAGGCGCGGGCGAAGAACTCGCTCGCGTTCGCCATGTTCGTGCAGGGGCGCTTCGAAGATGCGATCGCGCTCGCCGTGGAATCGATTCAGATCGACTTGTCGATTGGTGGTCGCTTTCAGATCGCCAACACGCTGACCAACATCGGTCACACGTATCAGAAAGTCGGCGACTTGCCGCGCGCGCAGGCGTACCTCAAGCGCGCGCGAGAGACGCACGAGCGCTATGGGGATCAGGACAATCGCGCCGACACGCTGATCGTGAGCGCGGAAACGATGATCGAGGCCGGGCACATCGAAGAGGCCGAGGTGTTCCTGCGCGATGCCGCCGCGCTCATCGAAGTGACGGACAATGCGTACGCAGGCACGCACCACGGCGTCATCAACGCCGTCCTCGCGCGCGAGAAGCGCGAGGCGACGAAGGCCATCAGCTACGCGCTCGAGGCACGGCGCGCGGCGGAGGACCAGACGCTGGTGAGCTTTCATTTCTATGGGATGGCAGTCGAGGCGGCGGCTCGCATCGATGCGGGTGAGATGCACGCGGGGACGCTCCTCGCGACGACCGCGTTCGGTGCGGTGGAGGCCATTCAAGGTTGCGAATACGGCATCGAGATCCGCGTGCTCTGCGCGGACGCCCTTAAACGCGCGGGCTCACCCCAGGCTCCACTCGCATACCAGCGGGCCGTGGATCACGCCCACATGCTCATGAAGGGTATTCGTGACCCGCGGCTTCGGCGGCTCTTCGTGAAGCGCCCCATCGTCGCCTCGCTCTTCGACACAACACCGGCTCCTGCCATCGAGGACGAGCAAGCAGGCCGCGGATGACAGAGTCCGTGCCGCGCATCGCCGCGGCCGAGAGACGACGCGTTGCGATCATCCTATCGGGTGGGGGGGCGCGAGGCGCGTACGAGGTCGGTGTGCTGTCCTACTTGTTCGAGGACATCACTCGCATGCTCGGCGCACCGCCGCGCATCGACATCGTTTGCGGTACGAGCGTTGGGGCCATCAACGGATGTTTCTTGACGGCGCACATGAGCGATCCGGTGCTCGGGCTGCGGAGGCTCGTGCAGCTGTGGACGGAGCTCGAGCTCACGCGCGTCCTCGGATTCGGGGTCAAGCAGGTCGTCGGGTTGCCGCGACTCGCGTTCGGTGGATTGGGGGACGGAAGCGGCCTCTTCGATGTGCGTCCGATGGCCGAGCTCATTTCCAAGGAGATCAGTTGGCGTGCGGTGACGCGCACGTTGCGACGCAAGCTCCTTCGTGCACTCAGCGTGTCGACGACGGAGGTTTCGACGGGACGCACGGTCGTCTTCGTACAGACGGCCCCCGACGTTGCGATGCCGGCGCATCCGCCCCCGCGCACCCTCTTCCGCGCGGACCGTATCGGGCCTCACCATGCGCTCGCGAGCGCGGCGATTCCGCTCCTCTTCCCGCCCGTTCGCATCGACGACGAGATGTACTTGGATGGGGGCCTCAGGCAGAACACGCCGATCGCACCCGCGCTTCGTCTCGGAGCGACTCACATCTTCGCGATTGGCGGCTCGCGGGAGGTGCGCGGGATGCAATCGCACGAGGACGGCGCCCCGAAGCTCCGTGCCCCTGGCGCAGCCTTCTTGCTTGGAAAGATATTGAATGCGTTCTTGCTCGATCACATCGACATCGACATTCAGCTCCTTCATCGCTTGAACGACGTGATCCAGGACGGCACGCGGGCGTACGGGGAAGGTTTTCTCGATTCCATCAACGGGCACGCACAACGGCGAGGCGCACACACCTACGAGTACGTCCATTGTCTGGCGATTCGACCAAGCGAGGACATCGGGCGGATGGCGAGCATGCACGTGCGCAAGGGGCGCTTCAAAGGCGAGCCCTTCGTCACCAAGCGACTGCTGTCGCTCCTCGATCTAGGCGTGGGCACGGAGGCGGATTTGTCGTCGTACCTGATGTTCGACGGGCAGTTCTGTCGGCAGCTGATCGAGCTCGGGCGCGCCGATGCGCAAGCACGCAAACACGAGCTCGTTGCGTTCTTCGAGGGCGGGCATGAATAGTCGGTGGATGCTCGCGCTCGCTGTCGTCGCGTGTGGGAAAAAGGATCCGACACCGGAGCCGGGCGTCGTCGAGGTGGGCTCGACATCGAGTGCGGCGGTGAGCGCGGACGCGCGCGCACCAAACGTCGTACGCTTCGACGCGGCAGAGATCCGCGTCCCTGTCGGCAAGTCGAAGCTTCACGTGGCGTGGTCGATTCCCGAAGGCACTGCCATCAACGATGACGCACCCTTTGGCGTGCGTTGGGGATCGAGCGATGGGCTCGTCGTGCCACCTGCGGACATTCGCGGGACCGGGAAGGAAGCGCAAGGCGGCTTCGACGTCGCCATCGAGATCATTTCCGGTGCGGATGGCGCGCAGCTCACGGGTGACGTCGACGTCGTCGTGTGTGACACGGCAACCCACGCCGTGTGCGTGCCGCTGAAGAGGCGGTTGGAGCTCACCTTCGCGGTTGGAAAAGGCAGTGCGCAAGGCCGTGTAACGCTCCCACTGCCCAAGGCCAAGCCGTAGCTCGTTGATCTCGGGCGCTCGCGAGGCTATCCCTCCGTGACGCTCATGACCGACGCATACGCTCCCGCCATCGATCCCGTCGCCGACGCGCTCTCGCGCCTCGTGTCGATTACATGCGAGGAAGCGATCTTCGGGTTGTCAGCCGCACTCGGGAATGCCCACGATGCGCTCGAGGACCTCGTCAAGCGCCGCAAAGACGCCCACCAGCTGGCGCTGAGCGGGCAGCGAACACCCCGCATGCTCGACGCGTTCGATGCCTGGGTCGTCGAGATGGCGTGGGCGATGGCGCCCATTTGTCCTCCATCGTGGATGCCGATGGCGGAGGTGCTTGCAGAGAAGGTCACCCTCGAGGTCGGCGCACGTGGATTGCGATCGCTCTTCTCGTCGAAGCCGAGCGACAAGGACGTCATCCGCGTCAAGCGCCTCGGGTCGCTCGCCGTGCGCGTGCTGCGCGCCGTGCTGTCAGCCGATGGCCCGATTGACGGTGAAGAGGCGCGCACGCTCGCGGCGTTCATCACGTCGCTCGGCCTGCCAGATGCCGACGCCGCACCGCTCTACACGGAGGCACCGCTCTCGATCGATCGGCTCGATGTCTATGGCGAGATCGACGCAGCCGTCGCACGAGCGATGCTGCGAGGTGCGTGGCTCGCTGCGGCGATGGACACGATCGATCCGCGCGAAGAACAAGTCGTCCGCGCGCTCGCGACGAAGCTCAACATCCCGGTGGTCGACGTGGAATACATGCGCAACGAGGCCATCGCCCGCATCGACGCGAGGCGGATGGCAGGTCTGGCGACCGTGGATGCGGTGCGGTACGTCCTTTCCGATCGCGTACCAGGATTAGGTGCACAGGTTGCCGCCGTGGCGGGCACCCTGATGCTCCCGCGGAGGTTTCGCGAGGAAGCCCTCGCTCAAGTGAATCACGGCGCACCGGTCGTGCTCGCACAGCGTTACAAGGGAATCAGCGGCGCCGAAAAGGCAAGCGTGCTTGGCATCGCGTACGCGGCTGCTCTACTCGAAGACCCGAGCATTTCCCGTCAAGCGCTGATCAAGGCACGGCTCGACCGTGTGGCTCAGGACTTGCGCGGTGACGGGCTTGGAGCTGTCGGCATCGACCCCCAAGATGCCCGGCGCGCGGTCGATGACATGATAGCGATGGCGCTCGCCGAACCCGCCGCGCTCGCAAAGTCATGATCGAGGGTCGGCTCGGTTTCATCGGCGCGGGCAACATGGCCGGCGCGCTCATCAAAGGGCTCTTGGCGGCCGGGGGCACCGACGGGGCCATACGCGCCGACCGCATCATCGCCAGTGACGTTGCTCCCGAACGTCTCGCTCACCTCGCGAGCACACACGGGATCAAGACGACGAGTGACAATCACGCACTGGTCCGCGAATGCGACGTCATCGTCCTCGCCGTCAAGCCGCAAGCCATCGACAAGGTGCTTGGTCAAGTCGCGCGCGACGTTCAAGCGCGTCACCTGATCGTTTCCGTCGTAGCAGGCGTTCCAGGTGCGGCGATCGAGGGAAAGCTTCCCCCGGGGACACGCCTCGTGCGGGCGATGCCAAACACGCCCGCGATCGTGCTGGCAGGAGCGACGGCCATTGCTGCCGGCACGCACGCGACCGAGGACGACATCAAAGTGGCTCGGACCATGTTCGAAGCGGTTGGCCGCGTGGTGGTGCTCGACGAATCGCTGCTCGACGCGGTGACGGGCTTGTCGGGTAGTGGCCCTGCGTACGTGATGCTCATGATCGAGGCGCTCGCGGATGGCGGCGTCAAAGTCGGCTTGCACCGCGATACGGCACTGCTCCTCGCGGCCCAGACCGTCTTTGGCTCCGCCAAGTTGCTCCTCGAGACCGGGGAGCACCCCGGCCGGTTGAAAGATCAGGTGACGAGCCCCGGCGGTACGGCAATCGCAGGGCTTCACACGCTCGAAGCAGGCGGCTTGCGACGCACGCTCATCGATGCGGTCGAGGTCGCAACCAAACGCGCTTCAGAGCTTGGTGAGCAGATGACGAAGAAGCTCGCCTAGCTTCTCCGGGACGCCAGCCCAAAGGGCGCGGCGGATCCTCAATTTGTCGTGCAGCGGCCTTCGTCGACTTGTTCGCAGACGGTGTACTGACTCTGGTCTTGCAGGAGCGCGGCTGCTTGGGTGCAGCTGGTCGTGATGCCGATGGGGCAGATCTGGCCGTAGCATGCGCACTCGAGATCCATCACGTCGACGTCATTGGGGTCGTCGATGCGGAAGCCGCAACCTGGAAACTGATCTTCGTCGACGAGAAGACCAGGACACGTCGAGATGCCGTCGCACAAAGTAACGCCGGTGTCGGGATCGACGCCGCACGTGATGCCCGTCACCGCAGCCTCGACGGCGGTGCCGTCATCTGCGCTCGTCGACGCGTCATCGCCACCAGTCGACGCTGTGTCGTCGGTGGTTGGGACGATGTTGAAGCCCATGCAAGCGGATGTGGCGAACAGGGCAACCATCGCGATGTGGCGCATGCTCCGACCGATGCCTCGTTTCGAAGCGCCGGGCCAAGTTTTGTGCGACGTTCAATCCATGATCGACGTCACGCTTCCGCAGCTCGGTGAGAGCGTTACCGAGG
>Ga0302326_10003891_pt1 | contig 34947 bp, 34 predicted proteins | sample Palsa_T0_3_FD_202264 | JGI IMG/M metagenome (GOLD analysis project Ga0302326, IMG submission 202264) | Peat permafrost microbial communities from Stordalen Mire near Abisko, Sweden - Palsa_T0_3 | ecosystem: Environmental > Terrestrial > Soil > Palsa > Peat permafrost | place: Sweden: Abisko...
GTTTTGCCCGCGGGCGCTTTCGGCGCCTCAGTGCTCCTGGCGCTGGGGTCTCCCGATGCCAAGGCGGCGACTAACGCGCCTGCCGCAGCGCAGACAACCGCCGGCGCAAGTGTGTCGACCCGACTGCTCGAGATCAGGGACGGAATGTCCAGTTTGTCCGGTTCGGCGAGCGACCCATCGGCGAGCGATCCGAAAGCGGCTCCCGCTTGGTGGGGCAACGGGGGTTGGGGTCGCTGGCGCCTGGGTTGGGGTAACGGCGGTGCTTGGCGCAATGGCGGCTGGGGTAATGGAGGCTGGCACAATGGCGGCTGGGGCAACGGCGGTTGGGGCAACGGCGGTTGGGGCAATGGTGGCTGGCACAATGGTTGGCACAACTTTTGGCACAACTGGTAATCGAGGCCTCCAGAAGCCGTACGACCCAGCCTAGCTCACGATGCTCGACTCAGTTCCGCTGCTAGAAACCGTCGTCGTGCAACCGACGCCGTTTTGCAATATCAATTGTCGTTATTGCTATCTACCGGATCGCAATGACAAGACCGTGATGGCGCAGAGCACGGTAGCCGCGCTGTTCGAAAAGGTATTCTCGTCGGGTTGGGTAGGGGAGGGTCTTACGGTCATTTGGCACGCCGGCGAGCCGCTAGTTCTGCCAATCTCCTTTTACGATGCCGCTTTCGCGACCATCGAAGCTCTACGGCCCCGCAACTTGCAATTACAGCATTCAATTCAGACCAACGGAATGCTGATCACCGCGGCCTGGTGCGAATTCTTAAAAACCCGGGATATCAACGTTGGCGTCAGCATAGACGGCCCGCAGAGGATGCATGACGCCCAGCGGATCACCCGTTCAGGCCGCGGTACCTTCGAGAAGACACTCGCCGGCATTCGCATGCTGCGCCAACATCAAGTGCCGTTCCATGTGATCTCCGTGCTATCAGAGACCGCCATGGAAGCGCCGCACGAGATGCTGGATTTTTATATCTCCGAAGGGATCGAAGACGTTTGCTTTAATGTAGAAGAATCGGAAGGCACACACGTCTCGGGCCTCTTCGCAGCCGGCGACGCGCAGCGACGGTTCAAACGATTCCTCGAAACGTTCTGGAAACTCTCTCGTCAAGGCAAACAGATTCGCTTTATCCGGGAAGTCGACGGGATGCTGCCGCGAGTGTTTCGTCCTAATGAAGTCTCGATGAGAAATTCTCAGGTCGAGCCATTCGGCATGATGAACGTGGACTGCCACGGCAATGTGTCCAGCTTCTCGCCGGAATTGCTGGGCCTAAAAAATGGCGATTACGGTGATTTCATCGTCGGCAATATCCACACCGCCTCGCTGGAATCCATGCGGCGCAGCCGAGCCATGAAAGCGATGGCGCACGACATTGCGCTTGGGGTCGAAGCCTGCCGCAGAAATTGCGAATACTTTTCTGTATGCGGCGGCGGAGCGCCGGTGAACAAACTTGCCGAGGCAGGCAGCTTTACGGGAACCCGCACCTCATTTTGCAGCCTGACTCAAATGGTGCCGATCGATTTGATACTGGACGCGTTCGACAGGCTGAAGGATCGTGAGCCGGGCGAGGATAGCTGGGCACCCGATGCGATAGCCAGTAGCGTTGAGTCTGGACCGCACCTGACGGAATCCGGCGCGTCAAGCCTATGAGAAACGTTGCTGCACGAGGAACATCGAAGTTTCAAGGGAGAATGCGATGATGAAACCAACAGGCACTGCCACCACTTTATTCGCTGCCGGGTTAGCATTGCTGGTGAGCGGCGCCGCTCTCGCTCAGTCAAGCGCCGCCGAACCTCATGGCAACGCGCCGAACACTGCGCGCCCGGAAGCTGGAAGCCAAGGCGGCGGCAGCGAGGATCGGCCCGATGTGGTTGCCCCTGTGCTTCGAATCGTCAGTGTCGAGGTGCTGCGCAGTAATCACGGCACACCGCTTGACATCATTCGGGTCCGTGGGCTTGCCAGCACTCCGGGTTGGGAGGAAGCGGAGTTGGTGCCGCTCACGCGCGGCACGCCGAAGGATGGCATCCTGGAACTGGTATTGGTAGCGCGGGCGCCGGCGGAAGCGATGGAAGCAACCGGTTTTGAGTCCATCGAGGCCATATTTCCGATCGAGAGCAGTCATCCCTATAAGGGCGTAAATGTGCACAGCGCGTCCGAGTCGGTGACGCTGACGCAGTTGCCGGGGTATGTCGAAGGCAAGGGTGGGGGCGAGGATTGCAGTAAATGCGTGGGCAAGGTTTTTGTGGCCAAGGGCGCGGCCATGCCGCCCGGCAAGTCCGCGGCGGAAGTGGTCAAAGAGGAGCAGCTGCCGCCGGTATCGCGGATCATCAGGCATTCCGACGGCATACCCAGTGCCGAGTCCAACCCCAACCGCCTGACCCTGGTGATTAGTCGGGACGGCACCATTTCCACTGCGATTTGGGATTGAAGACGGACTGCATTTAAGGCCTCGCTGCTCAGCGCGTGCTGCTTGCGAACATCGTTCGCGCCCGAGACCACCTTCCGCTCAGCATCACCGAACTCTCAACCGTGACCGGCACCATGTCGGAGCAAGCGACTCTCGGACTGAGCGTGCCCATCGGAGGCGGTACTGGAACGACTCCGCGCACTACGGTTACTCCTTCGGTGCAGGTCGGTACCACTCCGACCTTCAGCATGGCGGCCCTCGATACGCGGGGCTTTACCTTGAACATCATTCAGCCCATATCCCCGGTATACGTAGCCAGTAAATGGAATAGCGGCATCGCCCATGAGTTGCTGCTGCTCTTGTTCGTCAAGGACATTCAATTTGCCGACTCGTACGCGCCTTCCATGGAGGACTGTGCGGGCGGCAGATCCGTACCGGCGGCCGCGAACCTGCCGGCGCAGACGTCAAGTCAATTGCCAACCGATAGTGTTAAGCCGCAGAGAGCACCTGGTACGCCGCTCATCGCCTGCCACCATAAATTCGTCAACGATCCCGATTCGGTGGAAAAGCAGCGGGCCTTCAAAGCCGTCGTGGAAAGCATGCTGCCCTCCGCTGAGCTGAAGGTGATGACGATACTGGAGCTCGTCGGCCCGCCGTTTCCGTTTCTACCGCTGACTGTTGGGCCTCAGGGCACGATAAAGCCAGAATCGAACCCGTTGGACGCCTATGTGCTCGCGACCCATATTGCGGACGGTCGCTATCACGTCGGCAACAATGAGGGCACCGGACAGGGACAGCTGTACCGCGTCTATGCGAACCAAGTGGCCGTATGCGCAGACGACCCGATCAAAACGGTGGACGGCACCTTCTACATTTACCCGGTAGGAGCTGACATCGCGGCAGCGAGACATGCGGAAGCCTCGCCTGGGGCTGCGCCGCGCTTGCCGTTCGCACAGGATTGGGAGGACCGATTGGAAGATTTTAAGAATCAATGCGAATCCGGTGCGCCCTCCGGGACTCATGCCTGTCATGCGTCCAAGTCGCTGACACTGAAACCGAACTCTCTGAACGGCACACATGAATTTGCTTCCTATTCGTTGATCCGATCGCTGACCGCAAGCGGTGCGACCGCCGGTTCTGTCGAACGTACTGGCGGTGAATCAGCGCGGGTGGGCAGCCGCGCCGGAAGTGAGCCGGTCGGCTCTGCAACGGAGGTCGGCGCTTCGTTGCAGCAGAACCGCATCGGCGCATTCCTGCGTGCGGACGATTGCTACGCGGATCAAACCATTCGAGAACCTACCGCGCAAAGCGAGTATCAGAAATATATCGAGACACTGGGGCATATTGAATGGCGTTCGATCTCTGAAGTATTTCAATATCTCGGTGCGGTCTTGCGCCAGCAAAACGGCGTCACGTGGAGCGCGCCGCTCGAGCGCGATGTGGTGGGGAGCCAAGCGATGTCAATTCGGGACACCATGTTCGTGCTGCGCCAGGCGGATGCAGCCGCTGCGAAGCCAGTGAAACTCGAGCTGAACTACGGCGGTGAGAACCTTGCCATCGGCAGCGGCAGCATTCAAATCGCGGCCGAAACCTTCAACGATCACAGCCTGCTGGTGCTCTCACTGCTGAGTGAACTGGTGAATTCGGCGAAAATATCCAGCGACATTCCGGTCACGCAGCAGCTGCAAGTGTTGCCCTGATTGCAGGGATTGTCCCGATCACGCGCAGTGCGGTTATTGCACCGACCACTGCTGGCTAGGGGAAGCGGAACAGGGGGCAATGATCAAGGGCGTCGTGTCGGCCGTGCCGCCGCCCTGAACATCCAGACATTTTCCTCCCAGTCCCACGATTTGGCCGTTGCTGATGCTCCATTTCTGGCTGGGTCTGCCATTGCAGGCCACTATGATCACTTGTGCGGTGGGAACGCTGCCTTGGATATCGAGACAGCCGCCGAAGCTCGAGTTGATCTGGCCGTTGCTCACCGTCCATACCTGATTGGACGTATCGTGGCATTGAAACAGCCGCACCTTGGTGCCGTCGGGTGCGCTACCGCCATGTTCCGGCAGGTTCATGCAGGAGCCGCTCGCAGCACTGACCAGTTGAGCGGCGTCTGCCGCTCCGGCGAGGGTGCCAACGCCAATGAAGAGGGCGGCTAAAAGCATATACTGGTTCATGTTTGGCTCCTTCGCTTAGGACGTCATCGAATGGCCCATTGCTGGCCCGGACTTTGGTTGCAGCTAGAAAGAATCAGCGGTGTTTGATCGGCGCTAATGCCGCCGGTCTCGGTCAGGCATTTATTGCCAAGACCTACGATCTGGCCGTCGCGTATCGACCATTGCTGGCTCAAGGTTGCGGTGCATGTGACCAGAATGATGGGGGCGCCGTCGTTGGGCGCGCTCCCCTGCACATCGATGCAGCTGCCGAAACTTTCAGAAATCGCGCCGTCTTTGATGAACCAGCGCTGGTTCGGGCTACCGTGGCACTGAACGACGACGATGGGGGTGCCGTCGGCGGTACCGCCATCTTGCACATCAGCGCACTCCCCGACGCGCCCCATTATCTGTGCACCAATCACCGGGATCGGGTCGGGCGGCACGACGTAGGTGGTGGTGCACGCCGGCAACGCGCCCGCCGCGATCAGTAAGCCTGCCGCAATCCCGAGCATCCCAAAGAATCTGGTCATTCGTGCCGCTTCTGAAATCGCGCGCGCCCATTTCTGGGCCCGCAAGCCCTCACCAACCAACCCCTGATCCATAGACGAATCCGTAGGGGCGCACGGGTCCCCAGGGGCCCCAAGCACCCCAACTCCATGCGGGATCCGCATAGCTTTGCGCCGTCATCGCCTGCTCATCGGCGAGGTTTTGCTGTTGCTGATGCAACTTGTAGGCGTTGTAAGCTTGCTGGGTACCGACATACAGGCAGCCGCAAACGAGCGGGTCCGCGAATACGTAATGAATCACATCGCCGTTGACCCGCCGCACAAAGGTGTGTGGTGGCAAACGATGCAGCATCTGCTGGCGTTCCGGCGTGTTGGCTGGTCTGACGATGAAGCCGGCGGCAGCAAGATTATCCTCGCGCTCGGCGACTCGCTGGCTTTCGGTTTGACACGCTGCAATCGAAAGCGCCATCGCAATCTCGAGAGCGACGATGGCAGCGAATTTGCTAGTCTGAATCGACATGTGGCAGCTCCTTTGCAGATTCCCCACCCGCACCTTGCAAAGATGGATTCTAAGGTGATCCGACGCAAGGTTCGAGCGGGCGATGGAAATTGAACATCAATTACTTTCGTGCATGCTCATCTGTGCCCGTCTAAAGGCGTAATCGCTGATCCGGACCCACCCTTGGAAGGGCCGATCGACGTCGGCGATGCTTAGCATCACCAGTGTTATCAATAACGTGATGGAGAATACCTGCATGGTGTGGATTCGAACGCTGGCCGAGCCGAACATAGAGACCGATAGGATCGTCAGCACTCCCCCTACCAGGAGCACACACCAAAAGATGCCGGGCAGCCGATAAGTACTCTGCAGCAGCCGAGCGCGGCGATGTTGAGTCAATACACTCAGCTCGGATATCGCGTGATCCTCGGCAGTGCTTTCGGGGGGCCCCGCCGCTTGGACCGTCATTAATGCCTTCCACATGCTTTCGTTGATTTCGTGGCTGTCCTCAGGTAACCGCCCTTCGGCCATGTCGGGCCAGTCATGATCGATTACGGCGTCGGCGTACGCCCGCGTCAATCCCTGGATTTGCGCCTGCTGTTGCGGCAAGCCTTCTGACAGGCGGTAGATATTGCGCAGCGCATTGGCTTCCATCTCCGCGTTCAGAGATGCGGCACTAAAGTTGGTCCAGCCCGTGTACAGCATGAAACCCAAGGTCACGGCGTACGTGGTGCCAAGAACACTCAGCTGCCAGCCCACTAGATCGTTTTGTGTATGACGCTTTTCGACCGGCCACAACCGGTTCAGCGCAACCATGAAAAGCAACGAAGCCGCCATCGTAGCGACGGTGATCAGAATATTGTCGGTTAGCGTCAGCATCCCAGGGCTGTAATAATAGCGCGATCCAACGCATGATAAGCTACCCATGGAAGATCGGCTGCTAAGGTTGTTGGCGAGCTTGCCGCCGCGAGTGCCGGAGAGGTTGCTGACGGTTATCGCGTTCACTTTCATAGCGCTCGGGGCGTTAGCCGAGTTTGCCGGGGCTGATGAGGCGATTCCGCCGAGCGATCCCTTCGCTTACTGTTCTGCCATCGGCGATATCGATGTGCCGTCCGGCGGCGCTTCCCCCGTGCCGCCGGCCCTAAGGCCGTATCTCGCAAAGGCGATCGGACTGACCGTTGATTCCCCAGCGCCTGCGACCGGCGATTACTGGCGCTGCATGGGTGGTGCTGTTTACGTGTGCGCGGTCGGCGCCAATATCCCTTGTGGCAGCAAAGCCGATCGGGCGAAACGCAACTTGGGCGCCGAGCGCTATTGCATCGACAACCCGGACGCTGGATCGGTCCCAGCCTACGCCACCGGCCATGAGACGATTTATCGTTGGAGTTGTTCAGCCGGCAAAGCCGTCAGAGGAAGGCACGCCTTGAAAGTGGATCAGCGGGGATTTCGAGTGGACCTTTGGCATCGTGTAGTGCGCGGATGAGGCTCCAAGGTCAGAGCTCAACCCTTCTGCCGCATCTGTCGCCGCTCGGGCTAGAAACACATTCACGTGACCGGCGACTACGTGTGGCATGCCAATCGGTCAACGGCCGATCCCTTCCGCTACGAAATTCCGGCGTGGCCTTAGATTAATTTACTGCTATGACTGGAACCGGCATAGCGCGATTTTGCGGCCGGCCGGTTTCCGGGCGTAGAAGGGGTTCGGCGCTGTACTGGCACACCAAGGCGCGTCGGGGGCGGTCGGTGTTGTTGGCGCCAGTGCGGTGCATCGTCAGGCTGGAAAACACCACGATGGAGCCGGCGGGAACTTCGATCATCTCGCCTTGTTCGGTACCGCAGTAGCCGACCAAGTTGGAGCCATTCTCTTCCCACTCATGCGCGGCCACCGTCGTTTCCTTGTGAAGATCGCGCGGGATCAGGTACACCGTTCCGTTGTGACGCGTGGCATCGTCCAATGCGCACCATAGCGTGAGGAAGGCGCGATGCTTGAAGCGGACGTAGCCTGAGTCCTGGTGCCACGCAAAGCTGTCGCCGTGTTGCGGCGCCTTGACAACGATTTGTTCGTTGAACAAAAAGACATTGGTCCCTAACAAGTCGCGCGCGATGGCAGCGATCAGCTCACCCTTCACGAAGCCCTCGAATCCGGGAAAGTGCTCGCAGCGATTTGAAAAAAACAAGCGGCTGCTCTTATTAATGGCGCCGTAGGTTTCGCCTTCGCGCAGATACGAGGGTGGGTAAGGCTCGCCATTGACGCTGGCCTTCACCAACTCGTCGGCCGCGGCGCGCACTGAGCTAAGCTGCTGCGGCGACATCGCGCGCTCAAGGACACAGAATCCACGGGTGTTGAATTGGTCAATTTGAGCGCCGCTAAGCATGTGTTTCTCCGGTTGGGGCACGTTTTGATCCTAGGCCTCTTGTCCACCGACATCTCTGCTGAAGGCATCGACGACTCTGCATTCCATGCTAGCCTTGGGTGCAAGGGGGAGTCACGGTGGTTCGCTCGACAATTTCACATATTCCCGAAACGCTCACGGGCGTGTGCTGGCTCAGCCAGGCGGCGAGGCCGAGATATAAGCGCATGACCCAGGCGCATAGCCACCCGGAAATCGAGGCCAACTTGATCGAGACCGGCTCGTGCCGCTATTTGATCGATGATCGGGTTCAGACACTGACTTGCGGCGATCTTTTTTGGCTCTTCCCAGAGCAACAGCACATGATCATCGAGGCGAGCGCGGATCTCGCATTCTGGGTGGTGTTGGCGCGACCGCAGTTCCTCGCGCAGCGCACCCAGCGGGTTCCGAATTCCGCCTCGCAGCGGCCGCCCTTTGCCAGGCCGCGCCGTTTGCGCGAGGCAGAACGACGGCACTTGACCGCAGTGGCGACCTCGCTGGTGGCTTGCGAGGATGATCCTATGCACCACGCCGACGGACTTGCTTGGTGGTTCGATGAGGCCTGCCACATCACCGAATCGCAGTCCGGACGCCTGGGAAGGCCGATGCATCCTGCCATCGTCAAGGCGTTGGCCCTGCTGGACGGCAATCCTTCCATGCCGCTCCCGGAACTCGCGCGCATCGTGCACATGAGCGCCAGCCGCTTGAGTCACTTGTTTTCCGAGCAGGTGGAGCGTCCGGTTTCAGCCCACCGCAACCATGTGCGAATGCGCCGCTTTCAGGAACGGGTCCAATCGGGCGAATGCCGTAATCTGACCGAGGCTGCATTTGATGCTGGTTTCGGCAGTTATGCCCAATTCGCACGCGTCCTGCGTGCGGGCACCGGTGTGACCCCCCGCGAGTTGCTCGCAGAGGTTCCCGCAAACTCTAAGTAGCGGCAAGTGAGCAGAGATTAGCGCCCCGCGCAGAGCACCGTTGCCGGCGGCCCGCCAGCATGCCCCATGTCCACTGCGCGCACTCTGCTCATCGGCATTACCGGCAACAGCGTGGTTCACACCGACGCGGACCAGTTCGATCTGGAAACGCGATTTCGCATGGTTCATGATGCCGGGGTGTTCGATTACTACGAACGCTCGCCGCCCCCGGGTGAACTGGATGCGCACTTACGCTTGAGTGAGCGGTACGGCATTCCGATCCGCGCCGGTGGTTTCTATTACACGTTGGATCGCGATGAGGCGCTACTCGACTGGCACTTGCACATCGGGCGCGCGCTCGGCGCCAAGGTGCAAAATGTGCAGCTCTCGCACCTGGACGCGAAGGGCGTGGCGCTCACCGATGAACGCGTCGCCGCCGCTTACCTGCGTGCATCTGAGACCGGCGCGACGCTCGGCGTGACGCCGTGCTTTGAGGTGCACGTCAATATGTGGTCCGAGCACTTCGGCCGCATCGAACGCGTGGCAGATCTGGTCGAGCGCGCAGGCTCGCGTTTCAGCATGACCCTCGATGCGTCGCATGTGATTTTCAAGATCGACAATCCGCGCGAGCAAGCCGTGCAAGGTATGCGCGACGACATCATTGCCGGTCGTCTTATCCTCGATCCGTTCGATTCGCGCAGCGTGACCGAACGCTGGATCGGCCGCGATTTGGTCGGTCACGCACATGCGCGGCCGGCGGCGCCGAACAATCCGATCAATGTCTGGGGCAAGCACCCGGATGGAAAGCCGGGGCGAGGCATCCAGTTTCCCTTCACGCGTCCGCCGCCGAACACCTGGCATGCCGAATGGAACGAAGCGGCGCTCGAGCCCTGGAAGCAGGTGATGCTGTCGCTGCTGAAGCATCATGCGACCCGCGGCAGCCGCGAGGAACTGCACATCAGTACTGAAATCATCCCTTTCGCCGACTACGGGGCCGGTGCGCGCTATTCCCTGTTCGCCGACAGTGTGGCGTGCGCCACCTGGCTGCGCCGTTCGTGGCATGCAGCCTGCGCCGCCGCTCCCGCAACCTTGGAGTCCCATGCCGTCAGTCATTGAGAGTCACGGGGCTCAAAGTGAGTGGCGCGCAGAGCCATTGCCGGCCGCGGCGGCCGCGGCGTTGGGCGCGATCGTCGGTCCGGCGAACCTGCTCGAGAGCATCGCCGATCGATATGCCTACGCGCGCGATCGGCTTCCCTGGGGGCTGTTCCAACTGCGTGCGGGCAGATTGCCGGCCACCTTGCCTGCCGCGATCGTCTCGCCCGGATCACGGGATGAACTGGTCAAGATCGTGGAGGCGGCCAATCGTTTCGACGTGAAACTCATCCCGTTCGGCGCCGGATCAGGCGTACTCGGCGGTACGCTGCCCTTGAGCTGCGAGGTGATGGTTGACCTCAAGCGTATGAACCGCATCCTCGATATCGATGAGATCGATCGCACCGTGCGTGTTGAGGCCGGCATGAACGGCGGACAGTTCGAGGCGGCGCTGGCCGCGCGCGGCTACACCGCAAATCACTTGCCGCAGTCGATTTATATGTCGACCGTGGGCGGATGGGCGGCCTGCCGCGGCGCCGGTCAAGCATCGTCGCGCTACGGCAAGATCGAGGACATTGTGATCGGCCTGCAGGTCGTGCTACCTAATGCACGCCTGCTCGAGGTCAGGCCCGTCGCGCGCCGCGCGGTGGGCCCGAGCATCAAGGATTTAATGATCGGCTCCGAGGGTGTTTTCGGTTTCATCACCGAATTGACGCTGCGCATCCATCGCTTGCCGGAATACGAAGGCGGCGCCGTGTACGCCTTCCGCGATTTGCAGAGCGGTCTCAATGCCATGCGTGAGATTGTGCAGCGCGAGGTTAGGCCGAGTGTCATGCGTCTCTACGATGCGCCGGAATCGCAAGCTCGCACCGAAGGCATCGAAGTATTCAAAGAACGGCCGATCTTGGGGATTCTAAAATTCTCAGGTCCGCGCAGCTTGGCCCTCGCCGAGACGGCGCTCGCGCACGACATTTGCTGCGCGCACGATGCGCTCGCCACCGATGACGCACCCTATCGGCATTGGGAGCAAACCCGCTATCAGTCTTACTCGATCAAGTGGCAGACCGCGGGATACTGCATGGATACGATCGAGGTCACCGGGAGCTGGCGAGCGCTGCCGCAAATGCACGCGCGCATGGGCGAAGCCGTACGCAGCCTTCATCCGGATGCCCACTTCGGGGCGCATTGGTCCCACATTTATCCGGAAGGCGCATGCCAATACATGACGGTGCGGCTGCCGCCCATGGAACATGCGGAGGCGATGCACTTGCACGGGGAAGCGTGGCGGCGCTTGGAGAGCATTTGTCTCGAGCTCGGCGGCTCGATTGCGCATCATCACGGCGTGGGCGTCTTTCGCAATGAATGGCTGCGCCAGGAACTGGGCGTGGGACTCGAACTGCTGCAAATTCTGAAAGACGGCATCGATCCGCGGAATCTCTTGAATCCCGGCAAGGTCGGTTTGCGAACGACCCCAGGCGCCGTGGCCATCGCTCCAGGAGACGTGCGATGAGCGCGGCGCTCGAGACACTGCGCAGCTGCGCATTTTGCCCCAACACCTGCAGGCCATCGCACGCGGCACAGGCGCCTTCGCAGATCGAATCGCAGACGCCTTCGGCCATGTCGCTCCTGGCCCTCGCCTATCTGGACAGTCGCTTAGGAGAGTGCAGCGGCGTGATTGAAGCGCTGCGACGTCGCGACGCGGTGCGCGAAAGCCGTACGCACTGTACATACGGATTCGATATTGACGCGGCGCTGGATGCCGCGCTCGCCGCGGCAGCGCGGGGCTGATATGGCAAGTGCGCGAGCCTTGATGGGTATTGATCTCGGTGCCGGAAGTCTCAAGGCGATGATCGTGGCGCTGGATGGCCGCGTGATCGGCGCCGCGAGCGCCGACATCGCGACGCATTCGCCGAAAGCCGGTTGGAGCGAGCAAAGCCCCGAGGAATGGTGGCGCGCGGTGTGCACCACCGTCCCTCAGGCGCTTGCGCGCGCCGATATCAACGCTGATCAGGTCGCGGCGGTGTCCTTCAGCGCCGGCGCACATACCCCGGTGCTCGAGGATGCGCAAGGGTGCTTGCTGCGTCCCGCGATTCTGTGGAACGACCAACGCAGCGGCGCCGAGGCCGCCGACCTACAGCAGCGCATTGGCGAGCAATTCCTGCGCGTTGCGTTGAACCGTCCGACCCCCACCTGGACGGCGCCGCAGCTGCTCTGGCTGTCGCGTCATGAACCGCAGCTCATGCAGAGCGTACGGCGCATCTATGTGGCGAAGGACTGGTTGCGCTCGCGTCTCACAGGTACCTGGGAAACCGACCGCACCGATGCGGTGGGGACGCTATTGTTCGACGTGGCGGCGGACGCGTGGTCGGCGCCGTTGTGCGCCTCCGTTGACTGCGATCCGCGCACGCTGCCGCCGATCGTCGCGGCAACGGCTGTCGTGGGTAATGTCACTCAGGCGGCCGCCGCGGCTTGCGGACTGCGCGCCGGCACGCCGGTGGTTTGCGGCACATCGGATACTTCCGTCGAAACCTTTGGCGTTGGATCGATCAATCCGGGCGATGGCACCGTGAAGCTGGCAACGGCCGCAACCGTCAGCATCATCGGGGATGCGCCGCGCGTGCATCCCACGCTCATCAACTATCCTTTTGCGGTTCCCGGTCTCTGGTACACCATCACCGGCACCAACAGCTGTGCATCGGCGCATCGCTGGCTGCGCGACCGCTTCTTCGGCCACCACGGGACCGCGGCATTCGATCATATGGACGCGCTTGCCGCCGCGGTGCCGCCCGGCGCGCTCGGCCTGTTGTTCCACCCTTACTTGCAGGGAGAGCGCGCGCCGCACTGGGACCCTTTGTTGCGCGCGGATTTCATCGGCATGACCTTTCGGCACGAACCGGCGCATTTCGTGCGCGCCTTGTATGAAGGCATTGCCTGCTCGCTGCGCGATGTGCTGGAACAGTTTCGCGCGCAAGGCATGAACATGCAGACGGTGCGTATGGCCGGCGGCGGTGCGCGGAGCGCCTGTTGGCGGCAGATCGTCGCCGACGTGCTCGGCGTCGAAGTTCTGTTGCCGCGGGTTACCGACGCCTCATTTGGCGCGGCGTTGCTCGCGGGCGTCGGGGTGGGCCTATTCGAAAATGAACGGGCCGCGGCCAATGCTTGTACAGAAGTCATCGGCGGCGCGCGGCCCGACTCACGGCGCTCGCAATTCTATGAAGAACTCTTCGGTCTGTACCGCAGCTCGCAGGTGGCGCTGGCCCCCATCAATCATGCCTTGGCGCGACTGCCGGTGATGGAGAGTTGCGCATGAGCGCCGAAGTTCGCAGCATGGGTTTTCCGGGCCGCTATATCCAAGGTCCGCAGGCGCTGCGCCAGCTGCCGCAGTTGCTCGAGGAACTCGGCGCGCGCAGCATTGCGCTGCTCGCAGACGCGACCGTGCGGCGCGCACTCGGCAGCCGCATCGACGCGGCATTGCTGTCCGGCGCGCGCGCCGCGCCAATATCGTCGGTTTGGCTCGACTTCCGCGGCGAATGCACCGCACCCATCATCGCCGATCTTGCCGCCCAGGCAGGCGAGCGCGACACGATCGTGGCGCTCGGCGGCGGCAAGACCATCGATACCGGCAAGGGGATCTCGCGCCAACGCCGAGCGCGGCTCATCATCGTTCCGACCATCGCCTCCAATGACTCGCCGACCAGCCGCCTGATCGTCCTCTACGACGAGGCGCATCGAGTCGCGGGCGTCGAGTTGCTGGCACGGAATCCCGACGTGGTGCTGGTCGACACCGAAGTCATCGCGCAGGCACCCGCGCGATTTTTTTCGGCCGGTATGGGCGATGCCTTGAGCAAGACCTTCGAAGCGCGCCAATGCCATTTGACCCGAGGCCGCAACTTCTTCGGCACCCTGTCGTTGCCCACGGCGCGATTGTTCGCTGACCGTTGTTACTCTGTCATCGTCGCATACGGCGCGGCCGCGCTGCGCCAGGTCGCGGAACAGCATGCGCCCGATGAATCGGTCGAGCGGGTCATCGAGGCGACGGTATTGCTGTCGGGGGTGGGTTTCGAAAGCGGCGGACTGTCGCTGGCGCATGCCTTGGTGCGGGGCTTCTCCGCACATCCCAAGATCGGCGGCTTCTTGCACGGCGAGGCGGTGGCCTTCGGGACTCTGGTGCAGCTGGTCGCGGAAGGCCGGCCCGATGCTGAGATCGCCGAGCACGCCAAGCTGACGCGCGGCTTGAGGCTGCCGGTGTCGTTCAAATCCTTCGGCGTCGACCCGATCGGCGCCGCCGAACTCGACCAGATCGCCCGCATCACTTGCACGGCCCCGTATATCTCGAATTTGCGCCCGGCCATCGACGCCCCCGGCGTGCGCCGGGCATTGGAACGCGCGGATCGCATCGGCAGCGAGAGCTAGGAGTGCAAGCTTGCAGAGGCCCAAGTCGCGCAGATACAACAATAAATGTCTTATATCAGAGTTGTATAACATACCTCTTGCGTGGTAATTTTTGGGTAGCTCGAAGGCGGTGGGGGTCCTAAGCGCCGGGCCGATCAAGACAGATAACATCAGGAGCAAGCGATGAGCGTATTCACTCGGAGCCATACTCGATCAGTGTTCGGGCCTCGCGCCAGCATGGGGCTTAGCGCGTTGTATCTCTGCCTCGCCGCCGGCGGCGCACACCCTGCCAAGGCGCTGGCTGCGGACGCCACCGACGCGGCGGACGTCGCGGCCGCTTCGGATCAGCCACAATCCGCTCAAGGCGGGCTCGAGGAAATTACGGTCACTGCGCGCCGGCGCGCTGAATCTTTGCAAACGGTTCCCGTGGCCGTATCGGTCATGAGCGGAGCGCAATTGGCGACTGAGAACCTCAATAACATTCAAGATATCAGCGCGGAAATGCCCAGCCTCGATTTTCGCAACGGCGCATCCAACAAAGATCGCGACGTATTTATTCGCGGCATCGGCACCGTCACAACTTCTCCAGGCGTCGAACCCTCGGTGTCCACCGTCGTGGATGGGGTGGTTTACGATCGGCCGGGCCAGGCAACAGCGGAATTGCTCGATGTCGACCGGATTGAAGTGCTGGGCGGACCGCAGGGCACTCTGTTCGGCAAGAATGCATCGGCCGGGGTGGTCAATATCGTCACGACGGATCCGACCGCGGATACGCACGGCTACGCGGACGGTTCTTGGTACGGCGGCGGCAATGAAATCCGCTTCAAGGGCGGCGTGTCCGGCGCGCTCATCGGAAACGAATTGTTGGGTTCGGTCTCCGCCGTGTACAGCCACTATGACGGCAATGTCGACAACCTCTTCAATGGCACGACTTTAAACGGCTACGAGCGATACGGCGCACACACCAAGCTCATTTTCGTGCCCAACGATGATGTTAGGGTGACTTTTAATGCCGACTGGATGCATGAATGGGATACCGTACCGACAGGTGTGCCACTCTCATCGAGCCAGGTCGCGTATCCAACCAACGTCGTGACACCCAATCCCGGCTTCGCCGCGGCCTTGGCCGCCGCCGGCGTGGTGCCTTCGCCCACGAACAGCAACGTCAGCCAGGACGTGAACAGCAATGTCAGGGATGAGAATGGCGGCGCGTCCGTCACGGCCGATTGGAACGTCGGCGGCGGGTACACGCTGACTTCGATCACGGCCTACCGCAAGTGGCAGAACGACCAAGACCAGGATTACGACCAAATCTCGCAGCGTACGGCGGCATTCCCGGATGTCGAAGATCATGGCTATTTGTCGTTCTACCAGATCTCCGAGGAGGCCCGCATCGCCTCGCCCAAGGGCCCTTTCATCGACTATCAGGCGGGCATTTATTATCTGCATGCCGTGGATACCGAACTCTACCAACGCAACGTTTCGCAGCTGGTGACCACCACGATCGTGAACAACTTCGGCGTGTCGAACTACGGTACAACCGGCGATAACTATTCGATCTTCGGCGAAGCCAATTTGAATTTCACCGATTCGTTTCGAGCCATCCTGGGCGTGCGCGGCATCCACGACTCGCTGGACTACGACTTCCAGCGGGTTTCGACCTCACCGGTCGCGGTGCCGGCCATCGCGACCTCCTTCACCAGCGCAGGATCCACCTCCGACAATGGCTACGCCGACCGCGTCGGGCTGCAATACGATTTCAGCCGCGACTTGCACGGTTATGTCACCTACTCGCGTGGCTACACGGGTCCGGCTTACAACGTGTTCTTTAATATGGCTGCCTCCGCACAGCTCGCGTTGAAGCCCGAGACCTCGAACGCCTATGAAGTGGGTTTCAAATCGCGCATGCTGAATGATCGGTTGCAGCTGAACCTGGCTGCGTTTTTGACGGATTTCGACAATTATCAGGCGAATTTCGAGGACGTGTTGAACGGCGCATTAGTGACGCGCTTGATCAATGCCGGCACCGTCTCGACGCGGGGCGTCGAGGCGGATTTTGCCTACCGGCCGATCGATGACTTCACGCTCACAGGTGCGGGCGCGTATACCAAGGCGCGCGTCGATGAATTCAACTGTCCGCCGGACGCCGCAGCCAGCTGCAACATCAATGGTCAGCCACTACCCTTCGCACCGGATTGGAAATTCAATGTCGACGGCAATTACGTCATCCGGATGACCGGTTCGCTCAATCTGGTTGTGGACAGCGACTATCACTGGCAGAGCAAAGAGCAGTTTCAGCTGACGGAGACGCCGGACACGATTCAAGCCGCCTATGGAATTTGGGACGGGAGCGTGGCATTGACCAACGACAAGGCAGGCTGGCGCGTCAGCGCCTTGGTGAAGAACATCACCGACAAGTCATACTCTTCTTATCTGGCGCACGGCGACTTTGCCGGCGTGATGCGTTGGGTGCCGCGAGACGCAAGCCGCTATGCCGGAATCGATCTTCACAAGTCGTTCTAGCCTTAAGCGCGGCGGCCCCGTGAGCCGCCGCGCTATGATTCCCTAGCCCATGCGCCTTTTACAGCACGCCGACGGCTTCGATCTCTTCGCGCGCGACACGCTGCTGTTGCGGCATCGAAGCGATCAACCTTGTTTCTATGTGGGCGCCGGCGAACCCAGCGTGCGCATGAACAAGGGTCACTTCAAGATCAGCGATTACGTGACCAAGCGCATCCCGCTGCAGTCCGCAGCAACCTACCTGCAGGGCAGCACGTGGCAAATCGTCTTTGCACCGTCATTGAACGCAGCGCAGGTCCTGCGCGTTGAAATCAAGGCCGACGCGGCGGCCCTGCGGATGACGATCACCTCGCTCGATGCGTCGGTGAATCGGCTGTGGCTGCGCGTTGCGACAATGAAGGGTGAACGGGTGTGGGGCGGCGGGGAACAGCTGTCATATTTTGATCTGCGCGGACGCCGCTTTCCGATGTGGACATCGGAGCCGGGCAACGGCCGCGACAAGTCCACGCTGCTGACCTTCAAGTCCGACCAGGCGAGCAACAGCGGCGGTGATTACTACAATACCAACTACCCGCAGCCCACCTATCTGTCATCGCGCCGCTACGCGTTGCACGTTGACACACTGGCCTACTCGGTTTTCGATTTTAGCCACGAAGACTTTCACGAGATCGAGGTCTGGGAGGTCCCGGCCAGCATCGAAATGTGGGAAGCCGGGTCCTTCGTCGATTTGGTGAGCATTCTGTCGCTGCGTTTCGGCCGTCAACCGACGCTGCCCGCGTGGGTAATGCGCGGTGCCATCATTGGGTTGAAGGACGGCGAACAGAGCTATCAGCGGCTAGAGAACATCATTGCTGCGGGAACAGCGGTATCCGGTTTGTGGTGCGAGGACTGGGTGGGCATACGCCAAACCTCGTTCGGTAAGCGGCTGTTCTGGGATTGGAAGTGGAACGCCAAGCGCTATCCGAAGCTCGATGAAAAAATCCGCAGCTGGGAATCCCGCGGCATCCGTTTCTTAGGCTATGTGAATCCGTATTTGTGCATCGACGGCACGCAGTATCCGGTCGCCGCAGCATCCGGTTTTTTGGCGCGGCGCCCCGATCGCGATGAACCCTACCTGGTCGATTTCGGCGAGTTCGAGTGCGGCATCGTGGATTTCACCAACTCGAAAGCGGTCGAGTGGTTTGAGGAGCAGGTGATCGGCCGCAATATGCTCGACTTCGGCTTGTCCGGTTGGATGGCGGATTTCGGCGAATACCTGCCGGCCGATGTGAGGTTGGCCTCGGGACTCGACGGCATGCTGGCGCACAATGCGTGGCCGACGTTGTGGGCGAAGGTCAACGCCGAGGCCGTGAGCCGCCGCGGCAAGACCGGCGAAACGTTATTTTTCATGCGCGCCGGGTTCAGCGGCGTGCAGGCCTATTGTCCGCTGCTGTGGGCCGGCGATCAGGCGGTGGATTTTAGCCGCCACGATGGATTGCAAACCGTCATTTGCGCCGCGCTGTCTTCGGGGCTGCTGGGAAACGCCTATCATCACAGCGACATCGGCGGCTACACCAGCCTGTTCGGCAACGTACGCAGCGCCGAATTGCTGCAGCGCTGGGCGGAGATGGCGGCATTCACCGCGGTCATGCGAACGCATGAAGGCAATCGACCGGCCGAAAATTTGCAGATCGATCAGAACCCGGAGGTGCTGGCGCACTTTGCGCGCATGACCAGGGTCTATCGCCACTTGGCGCCGTACTTGAGTCAGTTGAGCCTGGAGGCGGCGACGCGCGGCCTGCCTTTGCAACGCCCGCTGTTCCTGCACTATGAAGGGGACCCGCGTGCCTACGAGGGTCAGACCTCGTATCTCTTTGGGCCGGATCTTTTGGTTGCGCCGGTGATCACGGCCGGGGCTGTGCGCTGGCGCACCTATCTACCCGGCGGCGAAACCTGGGTTCACGTTTGGAGCGAGGCGGAATACGCGGGAGGGCAGGACGTGGAAGTCGCGGCGCCGCTCGGCGAGCCTCCGGTCTTCTATCGCCGCCAGAGCGAGCACCGAGCCCTTTTCAACGGCCTGAAAACCGCGTAAAGCTTAAGAAGCATGTCCGCAAATTATCGCCGCCTGTTGCTAGCGCTATTGATTACGGCGGGGATACTCAACTACGCCGACCGGCAAATCATCGCGGTATTGAAACCTTTACTGCAGGAAGATCTGCATTGGAGCGACAACGACTACGGCAATCTGACGGCGGTGTTTCAGTTCGCGTCGGCGTTTGCGCTGTTGGGAGTGGGCTGGATAGTCGATCGAGTCGGCTGGCGCTGGGCCAACCCGCTCGCCGTCGGCGTCTGGAGCCTTGCCGCAATGGTTCACGCCATCACCCGCACGCTGGCTCAATTTACTGTGGCGCGGATCGCGCTCGGCGCAACGGAGGCATTCGGCACGCCGACCGGGATCAAAACCGTCGCGGTGTTCTTTGCGGCACGCGAGCGTTCCGTTGCGTTGGGGCTGATGAATGCCAGCGGCAATGTCGGCGCCATCATTACACCGCTGTTCATACCGGCGCTGGCTTTATCTTTAGGCTGGCAGGGCGCGTTCCTCATTACCGGCGGTTGCGGCCTGATATGGGTCGCAGCCTGGATTGTATTCGCGCGCGGCAGCGCGCCGACGCTCGCCGCTGATCCGGGACGTCCGGTCTTGAGCGAAGGCGGGCAATCAGTGAGCTGGCGAGGTGTGTTGACCGATCGGCGCACCTGGGCCATCGCCGGGGGCAAGGTATTTTCCGATCCCGTGTGGTGGTTCCTGCTGTTTTGGGCGCCGGATTTCTTTCACCGTGTTTTCCATCTCGACATGCAGGGCTTTGCAGTCCCCCTCGCGCTGATTTACAGCGCCGCCGCAGTGGGTTCTTTGGCGGGCGGTTTCGTGTCGGGACGCTTGGTCGCAAGGGGCATGGCGGTGGCGAAGGCGCGCAAGATCACCATGCTGGCATGCGCCTTGCTGGTCATGCCCGTGCCGTCGGCGCTCGCCGTGGACAACTACTGGTTTGCGGTGGCGATTTTGGGCTTGACGCTGGCAGCGCATCAAGGTTTCTCCGTGAACCTATTTGCGCTGACCACCGATGTGACCCCGAGTGCGCGAGTCGCCACCACCATCAGTATTGCCGCGTTGTTCGGCAACCTGGCCGGTATGGGTGTCTTGCGGCTGGCGGGCAAGATCATCGGCAACGGCACCGGCTACGGTTTGTTGTTCGGTATGGCCGCGGTTGCCTATCTACTGGCCCTCACCTGGATCCACTACGTAATGCCGAGAGGCGCGGCGGAGGCGCCCGCCGAGTGAGTCATTTTTTTTGGGAGTCCTCATGACATCATCGATTTATGCGGCGCAAGCCGAACAATTTGCCGCCGAAGGGTACGCGGTGTTTCCGGGCGTGCTCAATGGCGCCATGCTGGAGATGTTGCGCGAGCAATGCAGCCTATTCATGGCGCGCGAAGATGCGCGCATGGATGCTTTGGGTGTTGACACGATCGGTATAACGCATCGCGGCAAGCGTTATTTCGCAAATCAATGCCAGCGGGCGCAGCCGGCGCTGCGACAGATGCTGTTCAGTCCGGTGATGGCGGAGGTATGCCGCGCCACCCTGGGCGATGATGTCTATTTTTTCTTCGATCAATTCGTGGTGAAGGGACCCGAAGGCGGCATGTCCTTCGGCTGGCACCAAGATTCCGGCTACGTCGTGGGCAATGGCGGTCCCGCCGATCATCTGCCTTACCTGACCTGCTGGTGTCCGTTGGACGATGCCACCGCCGAGAACGGCACGGTGCGCCTGATTCCTTTTTCTGCCAACCCTAAGTCGCGCGACATCTTGCCGCACGAGCGCCAGCCGAAATCCAACGATCTGGTGGCGCAGGCCGATGCCGCTCAGATGCGTACCATCGACGCGTCGGCGGGCAGCGTCGTGGCCTTCTCCAGCCGCTTGCTGCATTCGACGGGACCCAACTTGGGTTCGCGACTGCGCCGTGTCTATCTCGCACAGTACACCGCCGAAGCGATGCTGAATCCGGGAACTCGCCACTTGCGCAATAACGCCGTGCCGCTGTTGTGGCATGGCGAACAGGTAACGGTGGCCTGAGGTTTTACAGGCCGATGCAGACGAACTTGGTGTCCATGTACTCGTCGAGTCCTTGACGGCCGCCCTCGCGGCCGAGTCCGGAGTCCTTCACACCGCCGAATGGCGCCACGGCGACCGACGGCAGCCCGTCATTCAGCGACACGATGCCCACTTGCAGCGCCTCGGCGAGACGGATGCTGCGCGACAGGTCGCGGGTGAAGGCATAGGCCGCCAATCCGACGCTGACGTCGTTGGCCATGGCGATCGCTGAGGACTCGCTATCGAAGCGAATCAGCGGGGCGACCGGGCCGAAGATTTCCTCGCTCATGACGTTCATGCCGGGCACGATGCTGTCGAGAACCGTGGGCTGATAGAAGTAGCCGCCGCGGCCGTGGCGAGCTCCACCGATGCGTACCTTGGCGCCTTTGCTGACCGCATCGTTCACCAAGCGATCCACTTTCTCGACCGCCTTGGTATTGATCAGGGGGCCGATCATGACGCCGGGCTCGGTGCCGCCGCCGACGGTAAGCTTTGCGACGGCGTGCGTGAGGCGCGCTGCGAATGTCTCGTAAATGCCCGACTGCACGAAAATGCGGTTGGCGCAGACGCAGGTCTGGCCGGCATTGCGATACTTATTGGCCATGACCCCTTCGATGGCGCGATCCATATCCGCATCGTCGAATACCAGCAGGGGCGCATTGCCTCCCAACTCCAGGGCCAGCTTCTTACTGGTGTCCGCGCATTGTCGGTAGAGCTGTTTGCCGACGGCGGTGGAACCGGTGAAGGAGAGCACTCGAACCTTGGGGCTTTGACAGAACACTTCACCGGCCTCGCCGGCGCGCGTCGTGGTCACGATATTGAATACGCCGGGCGGCAATCCCGCTTCGTGTCCGAGTTGCGCGAGCGCCAATGCACAGAGGGGTGTTTCCGCGGCCGGCTTCGCCACCATCGTGCAGCCCGCAGCGAGCGCCGCCGCAGCTTTGCGAGCCAGCATCGCGATGGGGAAATTCCACGGGGTGATCGCGGCGGCAACCCCCGCAGCCTGGCGAATGGTGAAGTAGCGCTTGCCCGCGAAGGCCGTAGGAATAACGTCGCCGTAGGCGCGCTTGGCTTCCTCGGAGAACCACTCCAGGAAGCTGGCGCCGAAGGCGGTTTCGCCGCGTGCTTCGGCGAGCGGCTTGCCTTGCTCGGCCGTCATGATTTGCGCCAGCGCCTCTTGGTTCGCCATGATCAGCGCGCTCCAGCGCTTCAAGATGGCGGCGCGCTCGTGTGCGGTCTTCGCTGACCAGGGGCCCAAGGCCTGCGAGGCAGCCTCGACCGCCGCTTCGATTTGCGGCCGCGATAAGTCCGCCACGTTGGCGAGCGGTTCACCCGTGGCGGGATTGACCACTGCAAATTGCCGCTCCGAACTGAACCACTGTCCGGCGACGTACGCGGGACCAAAGTCTTGTATTCGCATCATTCACCCACGGTGTCAGGCGTCCAGTGCAGCAATCACGGCCCGAGCGGTGACCTCGCTCACGCGGACATTGGATTCTTCGGTGACGCCGGCAATGTGCGGCGTGAGGATCAAATTCGGAATGCCTTTGAATGCCGCCGCGGTTGCGAGGCTCAGGGGCTCGGTTTCAAACACGTCGAGCGCGGCTCCCCCCAGATGGCCGCTGGACAGGGCCGCAGCGAGCGCCGCTTCGTCAACGATGCCGCCGCGGGCGGCGTTGATAAGAATTGCACTCGAGCGCATGCGGCGCAGCGCAGCCGCGTCCAGCATGCGGCGAGTTTGCGGCGTCAACGGCGTATGTAAACTCACGACATCGCAGCTGGCGAGGATCTCTTCGAAGGACTGTCGTGTCGCATTCACCCACGCGGCATGATCAACCGGCAAGAAAGGATCGAATGCGGCGACCGTCATTCCCATGGCCGCGGCCATCGTTGCCGTCAGCCGCGCGATGGCGCCGAAGCCGATCAAACCCAGTCGCGCGCCGGACAATTCGCGGCCGATCAGTTCCATTCGCGGCCATTCGCCGCGGGCCAGGCGGCTCGTCGCGTACCAGGCGCGGCGCCGCAGCAGCAGCGCCGCCGTAATCACATACTCCGCCACCGACAAGTCGTTGGCGCCGCTGGCGGGCCTGACCGTGATTTTGCGGGCCGCGCAGTCATCGACATCGATGTTATCCAGGCCGACGCCCAGACGCCCGACGACTTTCAAATGTGGCGCGGCATTGAGCAACGGCGCGCGCACTTGAGTTCGATTGCGGACCAGGAGCGCGCGACAATCGGCCAAGGCGGCATACAGGCGATCCTTATCGTCCACTAGCTTGGGATCGTAGAGCACATCACGGCCGCGCAAGACCGTGTCGATGGCGGCCTGATCCATGAATTCGCTGATCACGATGTCGCTCATCGGCTTACGCCGCTCTGCGCTAATTTGACCAGTTGCGCATGCAACTCGGGTGCGACCTTGAGCCCTTGCGTAAGCGCGATCTGTCGGCTAGCCAGGCGCTGATCGCCGGGCAGGCGAACGCCGGGCTCGCTCGCGACGGCCGTCAACACCGTTGCCATGCGGTTTGGGAATTCCGCTCCGGAAAATGCTGCAGGGTCGAATGCGATCAATACCTGACCGACGCTAGGCGCTGCGCCGCTAGCGTCGAGAAAGGAGCTGGCCTCCCAACCGAACTGACCACCCGCCAACGCCCCGCACAATATCTCCACCATCAACGCCAGCGCAGCGCCTTTGGCGCCGCCCGCGGGCAGCAAGGCTCCGGCAAGCGCCGCATTCGGGTCCGAGGTGGGCGTGCCGTCGGCGGCGGTCGCCCACCCAACGGGAATGTCGCGGCCGGCCTTTTGCGCGGCGACGATCTTGGCGCGCGCGACCAGCGACAAGGACAGGTCGATCACCAACGGCGCCCGACCGGCCAATGGCGTGGCAAAGGCGAGTGGATTGGTGCCCAGCATGGCGCGTTTGCCGCCATGAAAGGCCATCGCCTGCGGCGTGTTCGAGACCACGAGCGCGATGAAGCCGTGATCGGCGAGACGTTCGACTGTTCGTCCCGCCTGCCCCATATGATGCGAATGAAAAATAGCCGCGCTTGCAATTCCACACTCCGGCGCAGCGCTCAGCAGACAGGCGATCGCCAAATCGAGTGCGGGATAGGCAAGCCCCAGTTTCGCGTCGATACGAAACACGCCGGGTCGGGTACGAAGCGCTTCGGGTTGCGCGGCGCCCGCGATCTTGCCCGCGGCCAATTGCGCCGCGTAGCCCGGCACGCGCGACAGACCGTGCCCGGCTTGCCCATCCATCTCCGCCGAGATTAACGCGATGGCGGTCGCCTTGGCGTTCATGTGTGAAGCGCCGCATTTTTCAAGCGCGCGGACCACCAACCCTTCTGCGTCGGCAGGTAGCAAGGACATCATAGAAAAAATCCGCGAAACTTAGGCGCTGCGGTACAGCTTGGTCATGACGAATTCTTTGTGCCCGAGTGCTTCGGCACACGTGAAGCGGCCGTTCGAAGTGCTGACGATGTGCTCGATGAGCTGATCGCCGGCCTGATCGATGGTCATTTCGCGCCGCACGATTCCAGACACGTCGAAATCGATGTGCTCGCTCATCGTGCGCACGGTGCGCGGGTTGCCGCTGACCTTGATCACCGGCATGATCGGGTTGCCGATGACATTGCCCTGGCCGGTCGGGAAAACATGCACCACATAGCCCGCAGCGGCCTGCAACGTACAACATTCCGCGGCCGCGGATGAGGTGTCCATGAAGTAAAGCCCGGCGCCGCGTAGCGGCATCTCCGCAGGCCCCAGCACATCGATGTACTTGACCTTCTTGCCGATCTTTTCCAAGTTGCCGAGCGCCTTCTCTTCGATGGTGGTGAGGCCGCCCGCAATATTGCCCTGGGTCGGTTGGCTGTCCGATAGATCGGAGGTCTTATGGGCCTCGATCACGTCTTGTTGATAGGCCGACCAGGTCTTCATGAATTTCGCGCTGATTTCGGGCGAGACGGCACGCGCCGCGGCCAGGTGCTCAGCACCCGTGAGTTCGGAAGTCTCGCCAAAACAGCCGTACAGACCAAGCGGCACCAATTTGTCGTACATACTGCCGACGGTGGGGCACGAGGCAAGTCCGGTCGTGGTATCGCTCTCGCCGCATTTGGCCGCCACCCACACCTCGGTGAGCGGACATTCTTCGCGCACTTTCGCGGTCGCGAGGTGCACGAATTCTTTGGCCTTGCGCGACGCGGCTGCCACCGTTGCAATGTCGCCATTGCCTTCGATCCAAAATCCGGCCACGGGCTTGCCGGTCTTCGCGATGCCATCCACGACCGTTTTCGTCCAGTGGGGTTCGATGCCGATTACGATGCAGGCGGCCACGTTCGGGTTCGCGCCGGTGCCGATCATGGTGCGAAAGTGCAGCTCCAGATCCTCACCGAATTGCAGGCGACCGTAAGCATGCGGCAATGCAATGGTGCCTTGGATATGGGCGGCAACCGCTTCGCAGGCGGCGTTGGAGATATCGTCCAAGGGAAGGATGGCAACATAGTTGCGGACGCCGATGCGGCCGTTTTCACGGCGATAGCCCCAGACGGTGCGATTTGAGAGATTCATTTAAGATTACCAGCGCTTGGTTTTCAGGTTGTGAGTATGCACGTGGTCGCCTTTGCGGATCGCAGCGACCACCTTGCCGATGTCTTCCCCATACTTGATTACGGTATCGCCGATGGCGAGATCCTTTAACGCGACTTTATGGCCGATGGGGACGTCTTGATTGCTGCGGGCATGAATTTCGCTGTTATCTTCGGTGATGACGCATAGCATGTCAGTGCCGGCGGTGAGGTTTTCGACCACCACGACGCCCACGTTGTCGCGGCGGTCGTGAATCAAAAGCTGGGGTATGTTTGCCATAAGAATCCAAATAGATTTTCACAGGTCTTATATTAGATATAAGATTACAGATTGAAATGACTAATTCAAGTGTTCCCGGAAAAAAAGGCCCTGTGGAGCGAAGCGCTGCGCTGCGCAGCGCGCGCTGGTTTGACAGCGACAGTATCCGCGGTTTCGCGCATCGGCAGCGCACCCAGCAGATGGGGTTGCGCCGCGAGGAGTTCCTCGGCCGGCCGGTCATTGGCATTATCAATACGTGGAGCGAAATGAGCCCCTGCCACATCCACCTGCGCGACCGCGCAGCGGCTGTGAAGCGGGGAATTCTGCTCAATGGCGGCTACCCGGTTGAATTGCCGGCGATGTCGGTGGGCGAGGTGATGGTCAAGCCGACCACCATGCTGTACCGCAATTTCCTCGCCATGGAAACCGAGGAATTGCTGCGCTCGCACCCCATCGACGGCGTGGTGCTTCTCGGTGGCTGCGACAAGTCGGTGCCGGGACTGCTGATGGGCGCGATCAGCATGGGGTTGCCCACGATTTTTTGTCCCGCGGGTCCGATGTCAAACGGACAGTGGCGCGGCGTCAAGACCGGCGCGGGCACGCATACGAAGAAATATTGGGACGAGTACCGCCTCGGAAAAATCACGGCGGACGATTTGGTCGAACTGGAATCGAGCATGACCCGGTCCATCGGCACCTGCAATACCATGGGTACTGCCTCGACCATGACCTCCATCGTCGACGCCATGGGATTGACTCTCACCGGCGCCTCATCGATCCCCGCGTCCGATTCCGCGCATGTACGGATGGCGTCCGCGTGCGGCGCGCGCATCGTGGAAATGGTGGGCGAGGATCTGCGCATCTCAAAGGTCGTGACGGCGGATGCTTTTCGCAACGGCATCGTGACCTACATGGCGCTCGGCGGATCGACCAACGCGGCGGTGCATTTGATCGCCATGGCGGGCCGCGCGGGCGTGGCGCTGGGATTGGACGATTTAGGCGAGGTGGCGCGCAAGATCCCGGTGTGCGCGAATCTGTTTCCCGTCGGCGATCGCTTGATGGAGGATTTCTTTTTTGCCGGCGGTCTACGTGCGCTGCTCGCGAAACTCGCGTCGCACCTGGCGCTCGGGTGCGCGACGGTGGAAGGGCGCACGCTCGGCGAAGCGGTGATTGGGGCCGAATGCTACGACGACGATGCGATTCGTGGGGTGGACAATCCCGTGATCCCATTGTCGCGCGGTTCCACCTTGGCGGTGTTGCGCGGCAATTTGTGTCCCGACGGCGCGGTGCTCAAGTCGATTGCGGCCGATGCGCGCCTGCTCAGGCACGAGGGGCCGGCATTGGTGTTCGACAATCACGCCGACCTGTCGGCGCGCATCGACGATCCGGCATTGCCGGTGGATGCGAACAGCGTACTGATCCTGCGCAACGCGGGTCCCGTCGGCGGCCCGGGCATGCCGGAATGGGGCAATCTGCCCATTCCTAAGAAAATGCTGGCGCAAGGCGTGCGGGACATGGTGCGCATCTCGGATGCGCGCATGAGCGGCACGCACTTCGGCTGCTGCATCGTTCACGCGGCACCTGAATCTTTCATCGGCGGGCCCCTGGCATTGATCAAATCCGGCGACCGCGTGCGCTTGGATGTGCCCGCGGGCAGGCTGGATATGCTGGTAGACGAAGCTGAACTGCAGCGACGCCGCGCTGCGTGGCATGCGCCGGTCTCGGCGTATCAGCGATCTTATACCGCGCTCTACCGAGCCCATGTCGGCCAAGCCAACACCGGCTGCGACTTCGATTTTCTCAGCGGCACGGCACCGACGCCCGAGCCGCCCATCTATTGACGGAGAGGCCGATGATTCCCAATCGTTTCAAAGCAAGTCTAATCCAGCCGCCCGCGCAACCGCTGTTGGGCACCTGGTTCATGTCGGCGGCGCCCGCCGTGGCCGAAGCGTTGGGACATTGCGGTTTCGATTTTCTGGTCATCGACATGGAACACAGCCCCATCGATATCGGGGAGACCGTCGCTCTCTTGCGCACGGTTGCCGGCACGCCTGCCGAGTCGCTGGTGCGCCTCGCATGGAACGATCAAGTGCGTGTGAAGCAAGTGCTGGATGCGGGCGCACGCAATCTGTTGTTCCCGTTCGTGCAAAACGCGGCAGAGGCGCGTGCCGCGGTGAGTTACACGCGCTATCCGCCGGAGGGCGTGCGTGGCGTGGCCGCGGTACATCGGGGGTCTGCGTTTGGACAGACCAAGGATTACTTAAGGAACGCAAGCAGCGGCATCGCCGTGATCATCCAACTCGAGACACCCGAGGCCATCGAGCATCTGCCGGAAATTGCGGCGGTTCCCGGAGTGGATTCTCTGTTTGTCGGTCCCGGCGACCTGTCGGCCGCGATGGGACGAATTGGTGAGGTGGCGCACGCGGACGTGCAGGCGCTGATCGCCAAGGCGGCCGCCGGCGCGCGCGCCGCAGCCAAACCCATCGGCATCGTCGGCTCCAATCCTGACATGGTGTCGCGATTCCTCGAGTACGGTTACACGTGGGTGGCCGTGGCCTCGGATCTCGGCATGCTGACGGGACGAGCCGCCGATTGGATCGGAACCCTGCGCAAGCGCGCGCCGACCCCGTCGGTCACGGCTGCCTACTGAGTTCGGCGGTGCCTCGCTTCAGTTTGTGCTTCGAGGACTGGCGCACTGAAATAGCGCCCCACATCGGCGGCAGCATTCTTTCATTGACGCATGCGCGTCGCACCGTGTTGCGTCCAACACCGGAAGAGGCGGTCGAGGCGGGCGCGGTGCGCCGCACGGCTTGCTTCCCGCTGGTTCCCTATGCCAATCGCATCGCCGAGGGCCGATTTCTTTGGGACGGCCGCGCGCACCGTCTGGCCGAAAACTTTCCCGCGAGCCCGCATCCACTGCATGGTGTCGGCTGGCGGCGCCCGTGGCACGTCGTTGCCGTCGACGTGCGCTCGTGCGTCCTGCGCCTCGAGCATAGAGTGCAGGCCGGCGAACAACAAGATTGGCCGTTTGCGTTCGACGCCGAGCAGAGAATTTCCTTAGGAATAGGCGGCTTGAGTGTGGAATTGTCGGTGGTCAACGCCGATGAGTCCGCGGCACCGTTGGGGCTGGGTTTGCATCCTCTGTTCCCACGTCAAGGGAGCGAGCGGCTGGTCTTTGATGCAGCGGGAGCGTGGCGCAACGGCTCGGACATGCTGCCAGCGTCGCGGGTGAGCGGCGGTTTGTGGGAACACGCCGCGGGTCAATCCATCGACGCGCAAGTGCTCGACAACGATTTCTTCGGTTGGAGCGGAACGGCGCGGATCGAGGCCGACTGTTCCGATCCAATTCGTATCAGTGCGAGTCCCATTTTTTCCTCGCTGCGCGTGTTTACGCCCGCGGATAAGGATTTTTTCGCGATCGAACCGGTGAGTCATGCCACGGATGCCATCAATCGCGGCGGGGCAGCGGAGCTGTTGCGCGTGCCACCGGGTGCGCGTCTATCGGGTAGCATGACCATCAATGTGGACGCATCGTGAGCGGCAAGCTCGAATTGATTCTCGATGCCGGCTGCCAATTGGGGGAATCTCCGGTTTGGTGTCTGCAACGCGAGTTGCTGCTATTCGTCGATATCAGCGGCAGGCGTCTGCTGAAATTCAATCCCGCCTCCAGAGCGCTCGAATCTTATGCGATCGAAGAGGACATCGGATGTGTCGCGCCGAGCAAGGGCGGCGGATTCGTGGCCGGCTTGCGCTCGGGAATTTGGCTCCTGAACGAGCAGGGCGAAAAGCAGCGCATGCTTGCGGCGAACCCAGAGGATTCCCAGGTGAGCCGCTTCAACGATGGCCGGATCGATTGCGCCGGCCGATTCCTGGCGGGCACCCTCGATGAGGGAAAGGCAAGTCGCGCCGCGCTGTATCGTTACGATCGGCGCGGCCTCATCCGCTTGACGGATGAGTTGATCACCTCGAACGGCCTGGCGTTCTCGCCGGATGGGCGCACGCTTTATCATTCCGATACGCCGCGATTCGTCGTCAATCGATACGATTACGATGCGTCCTCGGGCGCGGCCCAAAATCGAAGGGTGTTTGTCGAGCTTAAGCCCACGGCGAGCGATCGCGGCCGGCCCGACGGCGCCGCGGTCGACGCGCAGGGGTGCTACTGGACGGCGTTGTACGAGGGCGGCCGCGTACAGCGCTATGATCCAGAGGGCCGCCTGATGTCCGAGCACGCGGTGCCGGTGCGAAACCCGACCATGCCGGCATTCGGCGGCTTAGGTTTAAAAACTTTGTTCGTCACCACCGCTCGCGATGCCGCAGGCTCCGGCGGCGGTTTGTATGCAGCAGAAGTCGATGTTCCGGGACTGGCGACTTTTGTATTCGATCCCACTGTGTAATACCGCTATGAATACACCCCACGATTCGGTGAAGTATCGCTCGCTTGAAAATCGCTCCGTGCTCATCACGGGCGGTGCCTCCGGAATCGGCGCATCGCTGGTCGAGGCCTTCGTGGCGCAAGGATCGCGCGTGAGTTTTTTGGACGTGGACGTCCCGGCGGGAACTGAGTTGAGCGCTCGCACCGGCGCGACATTCATGAACTGCGATCTGCTGGATATCGCCGCATTGCGCGCAGCGATTCGCGCGGTCGAAGCCGCGCAACAGGGCATTGCAGTGCTGGTCAACAATGCCGGCAAGGATGATCGGCAGGAATTCAAATCGATCGAGCCCGAGGCGTGGCGGCGGCTGCTGGCGCTGAATCTCGATCACCAATTTTTCGCAAGCCAGGCCGTTTCGGCGGGCATGGCGGCGCAAGCCGGCGGGTCGATCATCATGATGGGGTCAGTGTCCTGGATGCGCGGCAGGCCCGGCATGGCGGGGTATACCACGGCAAAGTCTGCAATTAACGGCTTAACCCGCACGCTGGCGCGCGAACTCGGTCCCTCGGGAGTCAGAGTGAACTGCATCGTGCCAGGCGCGATTTTGACCGAGCGGCAACGCAAATTGTGGCTGACGCCTGAACTCGACGCGCAGTTTCTGGAGTTGCAGTCCCTTAAATTTCGCCTAACGGCGCAGCATGTCGCCAAGATGGCGTTGTTCTTAGGTTCCGATGAAAGTGCCGGATGCACCGGCGCGAACTTTATGGTCGATGCCGGCCTGACGCAGAACTAAATTCAGGTCAAGTTGACCGCGTACACCAGGTCGTGCGACTTGACCCGACTCAAGCGCCACTCGACTTTGCGCCCCTGCAGCGACAGAGCGACTCTATCGATCACGAGAATCGGCGCGCCAATGTCGATTTGCAGCCGACGATGATCCTCGGCGGTCGCGAGCTCGGCATGCACTTCCTCTTGAGCGCTCACGATGTTGATGCCGAAGTCGGTCTGATAAAGGGAGTAGAGCGTATTGGGGAGCGAGCCTCTTTTTTCGATGCCGGGGAAAAATTTGACCGGCAATACGATGATTTCGTAAATCGCGGGACTGGCATCGATGAGCCGCGTTCGCGAGATTTCGACGACACGCTCGGTGCGATCGAGATCAAGTTTGCTGCGCTCGACCGTGCGGGCCGATCTGACCTTTACCGACTCGGCGACCCGCTCAGGCGTCAGGCGCTTGCCGCCTGGGCGCGCCAAGCGAAAAAAGCGAAACAGCGAGCGTTCTTGAGTGTTTTCGGCGATATAGGTGCCCTTTCCCTGGCGCCGCTCCAGCAATTTCTCAGCGGTGAGGGCATCGAGTACCTTGCGCACCGTGCCCTGACTTACCCCCAGCTCCTTGGCAAGATTGAGCTCGCTCGGCAAAGATTCGCCGGGCCGCCAAGTGCCCTTTGCGACCTTGCTGACGACGATGTCATAAACCTGCCGGTAGAGCGGACGATAGCCGGGAGTTTCTGTCACGAGCACTGGCCTCCTTGAAGCGACTAGACTACCGGTATTGGCCGATTTTTGTAACTGAGTTATAAGAATTCAATGCGCTGGCGTGTCTCGAGGATCCGTTTTTTTTGCCGCTTAGTTGAATCGTTCGGGCTTTACAAAGGTCACGCAGTCCAAGCCGGCGATAAGGCGGGCGTCGTTCGGAGCGGACTCGTACAACCTCGACGCTTTGCTCAAGCTTGCTGAGACCGACCGCGAAGTTTTCTCACGGGAGGCACTGGCAGCTCGAAAGAGCAGTATTACGGGGCTCGACGTGCAGGCGTACGTGAGCGACGCTCACATTCCGACGCGTGAGGAGTTTCGAGGGTTCCGCCGCGAGGTAAAAGAATGGCGGCGCATCTACGAGGCCAATTATCGCGAAGTCCGCAACCAGATCTTCGCCCACGCCCAGGTCTCGCAACCGGAAGATGTCCACTATCTATTTGCGAAAACCAATATCCAGCAGCTGGAATTGCTCGTGACGGATCTGGTGGCTCTACACGCGAGACTTCAAGGCTGGGTGCAAAATGGCACGCGCCCCGAGGCGGCGCGCGTGAACTCGTCGGTGCAAGAACTCCGAAAGCTGCCGGCCTCAGAGTCACCATACACGCTACAAGGCAGGATAATCCATGACACCGAGCGGAGTCTGCAGGTGGCTGTTGCCGGGCTAAACGCACAACAGGATCGAGCCACTGGGAGGGAGGGGGTTACTTGAAAAGCGAATGCACCGAGAGTCAGCGGGCGGAAGATCGAGCGCTTACGCTAGGTACCGAAGTCCAACAATGTTCGGTGGCAGCCAACGATTTGAAGGGCCATAGATGGGGCCTGACTGCAAAGCGAATAACAAAATGCTTTAATAATTATGTCTTTAGCTCGCCTTTTCGGTGGCCAGCCGTCCCAATCCAATTTTCACAATAAAATCAAATTATTACCAGATTTATCCAGAATCTACATCAGGTCCGCTTTGCGGTGTGGGCCGCCGCTGCCTACGAGCTTGACCACGGCTTTGCCGCGAAGTGGATTAAGGAAATTAAGTCCGATCCAGGGCCGACAGCAGATCTCTCGCGCTCTTGAAGTCAGCAGTATCAGCACCTTCAACGAATTGATTGAATACGGGTTGCAATAGCGCCCAGCCGCGTTTGGGTTTTCCTTGGCTGGCAAACAAAGCCGCTAAGTCGATTGCGGTTCTAAGTTCCCAGGCTCGCGCTCCCTGATGTCGGCTCAGCTTGAGCGACCGTTCAAAGAACAATTCTGCGTCGGCGACGCAAGGCTGCGGCCTCGCGAGAAAAAGACCGCCCTTCAAGCGAAGGAGTTCCGGCATATGAACGGTGTCGCCTTTGGTCTCGACCAGTTGAATTGTCTCGTCGATGAGCGACATGGCTTCAACGAACTGACCACCTGCCGCCAGGCCTTGCACTAGTGAGATGTTGAACTCCGTGAGGATCAGCCCGTGGCGCGCCGTGCGGATCTTTTGCAGACAATCGCGCAGGCTCTTAACTCCACCCTTTGCGTCACCCTGGCGGATGGCTAGTTGCGCTTTATATGCCAACACTCAGGGTTCAGGGTGATTGCGTTCTGCCATGTTGCTTTGCGCATGCTCGCTGATCGTGCCGACGATACTGTATTTGATTGCCGCCATTTTCATCAAAGACGATCTCGCCAGAGCGGGAATGAAGAATTGAGCATGTTCCCGGCGGTACCGCAAAGTGCGCGACACGCACCCGAGGAAGAGTCGACCCTTGTTCTTGTCGTCTTTTCACGGCTCGCGGATCGTTGCGATGGATCAGTGAAGCGCGTCAGGTATCGATTTCATGCGAGACGTCGTTCTTGTGGCGGTACGAGGCCGATCGGCTTATCGGATTGATGATGACAGCATATATGCTATCATCCGGTCCGTGGAGACTTCGCGGGTTATTGTGGATAGCAACGTACTGGTGTCCGCTTTCACGAGCGCGGAAGGCGCTTCGCGGCAGGTGCTACGTCGTGTGCTGAACAGTGAGGCTGAAGCGTTGGTCTCGCTGCCGCTGTTCGCTGAGTACGAGGCGGTGCTCGGTCGGCCTGAGACACAGCGGCGCTGTCCGTTGACCGCGACGGAGCAAAGTCAGCTGCTCGATGCCTTTTTGTCCCGGACGCGGCTCGTCGAGGTGTATTACCGTTGGAGACCCAACTTGCCGGACGAAGGCGACAATCACGTGTTGGAGTTGGCTGTCGCAGCGGGCGATGCGCCGATTGTGACGTTTAATCGGCGCGACTTCCGCGGTGGCGAACTGCGTTTTCCGGGAATCATCGTCCAGACGCCCGGAGCGTGGCTGAAATCGTTAGCATCTTTGAAGGAGTAGAATTGTGTCGACACTGACCATCCGTTTACCTGCTACCAAGCACCAGCGGCTCAAAGATTTCGCGCGGGCACGCGGTGTGAGTCTGAACAAGCTTGTAGAGGAGTGGGCCACCGTAGCGCTTGCACAGCTTGATGCCGAGAACCACTATCGGCTGCGTGCCACTCGCGGTCGACCAGAGGTGGGCCTGGCGCTGCTCGACAAGCTCGACCGCACACTCGGACGCCGGCCAGCGAGAAAGAAGGCCACCGGTTAAAGACCGATCACAGTACAGGAAAGCTCAAGCCGCGGTATGCCGTGACAAGAGCGAACGCTCAGCAGAAGCGCGCGATGTCCAACAATGTTCGGTGGAAGCCAACCTTTTGAAGGGCCATAGTTGGGCCCTGACCGCGAAGCGCGCAACAAAATACTTTAAATAATTAGTTGGTTAGCTCGACTTTTCGGTGGCCAGCCGTCCCAACTCAATTTATATAATATAATCAATCGATTACATAACGAAACTATAATTTACATTGAACAGTGTTTTCCTCGATCCACTACGCTCCGCCGGTGGCAAACTGATCCTGTAATCGGTTGTATTATCTGAACGCTGTTCGATCGTGCGATGTCCGGGACCCGAACCCGTTAGTAACGATCGTCCGCTATCGAGAGATATGGGCGTCGAGCCAGTTAAACACCTGCTCATGAAACAAAGATCGATTCCCGCTCACGCAGTGCTCACCGGATCCGTCAGCCGAGGTAAAGCGCAAATAGTCTTTCTCGCAGCGCAAGAGCTCAAAGAATGCCTTACTGTTCGCGGAAATATCATCGCTCTCGGCATCGCACACCAGCGTCGGACAGGCGATATCTCCAATGAGTGGCT
>Ga0302326_10003892_pt1 | contig 34941 bp, 28 predicted proteins | sample Palsa_T0_3_FD_202264 | JGI IMG/M metagenome (GOLD analysis project Ga0302326, IMG submission 202264) | Peat permafrost microbial communities from Stordalen Mire near Abisko, Sweden - Palsa_T0_3 | ecosystem: Environmental > Terrestrial > Soil > Palsa > Peat permafrost | place: Sweden: Abisko...
TCTTCGTCACCGCCGGCATGGGCGGCGGCACCGGCACCGGCGCGGCCCCGGTCATCGCGCAGATCGCCCGCGAGGAGGGCGCGCTCACCGTGGGCGTGGTGACCAAGCCGTTCCTCTTCGAGGGGCGACAGCGCGCGCGCCGCGCCGAGATAGGCCTGGCCATGCTCTCCGAGCAGGTCGACACGCTCATCACCATCCCCAACCAGAAGCTCCTCCTTCTGGGCGACGACGACCTCACCTTCATCGACGCCTGCCGCAAGGCCGACGAGGTGCTCTTTCAGGCCGTCAAAGGCATCAGTGATCTCATCACCCAGAACGGCATCGTCAACGTCGACTTCGCCGACGTGAAGACGGTGATGAGCAGCATGGGCCGGGCGCTCATGGGGACCGGCATCGCCAAGGGCGCCAACCGCGCGCGCTTCGCCGCCGAGATGGCCGTCACCTCGCCGCTCCTCGACGACATCAGCGTCGAGGGCGCGACCGGCGTACTCATCAACATCGTCGGCGGTCCGGATCTGAAGATGAGGGAGATCCAGGAGGCGGCCAGCCTGGTGCAAGAGCAAGCGCACGAGGACGCGAACATCATCTTCGGCGCGAGCATCGACGAGACCCTCGGCGAGAACGTGAAGGTCACGGTCATCGCCACCGGGTTCGACGCCGCGGAGCGCGAGCACGCCATGGAGGTGCCCGCGCAGAGGCAGACCCTGGTGCCGCAGACCCTGTCCTCGGCGCTGCCGCGACCCCTCGGCTCGCACACGCGGGCGCCCATGGAGAGCGCCTCGGCGCCGACCTCGCGCCGTCCGCTGCACGCCCACGAGGCCCGCACGCAGGCGGCCCATGCCTCCTCGCATCCCACGCACCACGCCGCGGCGTCGTCGCAGCCGCGGCCGACCGCGCGCGAGAGGCCGGCGCAGGACGCCTTTCCCAATCTCGACCACGACTGGGACGTGCCGGCGTTCCAGCGCAAGCAGCGCGAAGGCTCGCGGTGATACCCCCTACGCCGTGGCGGCCAGCGCGGCGAGTGGCGGGGCCGCCTTCTCGCTGAGCACGACGCGGTTTCGTCCGCTCTGTTTTGCCTGATACATCGCGGCGTCGGCGGCCTCGATGACGCCGCTGGCTGAGCGCGCGTCGGCCGAGAACTGCGACACGCCGAAGGATGCGGTGATGGGGGAGAAAGCGCTCGAAGCAAAGCTCCCCTCGATGCGCTTGCGCAGGCGCTCGGCGAGAGCCACCGCATCCTGGGCATTCGTCTCGCGCAAAAGGACGCAGAATTCTTCACCGCCGTATCGGTACGAGCAATCCGTATTGCGCACTTCGCTCATCAAGATACGCGCGATCTCCTGGAGGGCGATGTCCGCCTGCGGGTGCCCGTGGGTGTCGTTGAAGGCCTTGAAGTGGTCGACGTCGAGCATCACGAAGGCCAGCGGGCGCCCGTAGCGGTTGCTGCGCTCGCACTCGGCTGCCAGGTCCTCGTCGAGGCGACGCCGGTTGAAGAGGCGGGTGAGGGCGTCCATCTGGCTGCGCTCCTCGGTGAGCTGATAGAGGCGCGCCGACTCGATGGCGGTGGCCGCGTGGGTGGCCAGCGTCTCCAGGACCTCGAGCGACTCGCTGGTCACGACGCGCGGCTGGTCGCACCGCGCCTCCAGCGTCCCCACCACGCGTGCGCCCACCACGAGCGGGATGGCAATCCCACGGACCAGGCCCGAGGTGCCCTCGGTGAAGCGAAACTTGCCGTCGTCGCTCTCGAAGGCGAGGCGTCCCAGCTTGGCGGCCCGGCCTACCAGTCCCAGGCCGATCTCGACGCAGGGAGCGTCGACGTCGTCCGCCTTCTCACCGCTGTAGGCGCACAGCTTCTTCTGGTCGTCGCCCATGAGCCACACCCTGACGGTGTCGTAGCCGCTGACCAGCCGGGTGCTCTCGCGCACGCTTCGCACCACGTAGCCGAGGTTCAAGCTCTCCGCGAACTCGCGGCTGGCGTCGAGGATCTGCCGGAGCCGGATGGAGTGCTGGCGAACCTGGACGGCTCGCGCCTCGGTCGTCGCGCGCGCTTCGAGGAGGGCACGCACCATGTCGTCCAGACCCTCGCCGAGCTGCCGGAGCTCCAGGGGACCGCCGCGCTCGCCGCCGGCCTGGAGATCGCCGTCGCGCACGCGGGCCATGTCCCCGAGCAACCGGGCGACCGGAGCCACGATGACCTTTCGCAGAAGGGCTCGCTGCTGCAAGGCCACGGTCAGCAGCACCAGGAAGAGCGCCAGCTCCACCGTAGCGCCCGCATCCAGCACGATACGTTCTTCGGCCCACAAGCCGTCGAGGTGCTGGTCGATGGCATGGGCGAGGGCGCACTGTGCCACGCGGTACGCGTCGAAGAGCTCCTTGCCGGAGCCGAGGGAGGGACCGTTGCCGACATCCGCCGTCGCGACCACCTGCTCGGCCCAGCGGTCGTTCCAGCGCTCTTCGGCTGCGCGCGTGCGAAGGACGACTTCGGCGAGCACGGGAATCGACGCGGCATACCCTATGAGATCCTCGTTGGCTCCGGCCAGGGCGGCCTTTCCGCGATTGTATGGCTCGAGAAAGACGGGATCGCGTGTGAGCAGATATCCGCGGAGGCCCGTCTCCTCGTCCAGCATCGCCGCATGGGCGGCCCGCGAGGCCTGTCCCGCCATGCGCGCTCTCTGGAATTCGGGCTGGAAGTAGGCAATGGTGAACGCGTTGGCCAGCGTCGCGGCCACGAACACCACCCCCACCAGCGATCCCACCAGCGCGAAGGTTCGCGCCAGGTGCGCCGCCAGGGACCGATCGGGGGACGGGGCAGCCACGCGGGAGGGAATACGGGCGGGCTGCGTCCTCCCGTAAGCCATGGACCTCGCTTCCTTCAGTCGCCGGTCAGGACGACGACGTTCGTCCCCAGGGCCTCGGCCTCGCGCAAGACCGTGCTCGCGCCCTCGTCCTCCGAGGCGAAGACCAGGAACGCCGCCGCCCCGATCCAGGCCAGCGCCTCTTCGCGCGCCACCCTGCCCACGAAGCGCGCGTCCACGTTCCGCGCCAGCGCCTGCGCCTCGAGCCGCTCTCGCTCCGGGCCGTCTCCCACGACGACGAGCGCGTCGACCTCGCGGCTCGCCGCCACGTGATCGATCGCTCGATCGACGCGCTTGCCGGGCACCAGCCTTCCCACGCTCACCGCCACGCGGACCCCGGCCAGAGCGCGGCGCTTGCGGGCGATGGCGCCGGACACGTCGGGCATCTCCAGGCTGGCCGGGCGGACGGTGGCGACCCTCTCGACGCGCGCCCGCAGTCGGTCGCCCAGGGTCTCCAGCAGCGTCCCCTTCAGCGCCTTCGACACGAACCTCCAGGTCACTGCCCTCTCGGCGATGGCGCCGACGATGCGCTCTCTCACCGGGCGCGGCATCCTCGCCAGCGCCCGCACGTCGCCGCCGTGCGAGACCACCTCCAGCGCCGCCTGCCCATCCGCGGACGCCACCGGCCAGGCGCACGGCACCGCCCAGTGCGCCACCACCCGCTCGGCCTCGAGTCGCACCAGCTGCGCGCGCGCCGCCATCACCCACCCGGCGGCCTCGACCAGGCGCGCAGGCCTCTCTCGCACGCGGGCGGCGACACCCGGCCATCCGAAGGCCCCGCCGGACGGCGGCGCCACGACCCTCACCTCGTGACCCGCACGGGTGAGCTCGCGCGCTTCGGCGCGAACGAAGTGCCCCGAAGGGTCCCCTTCGTTCGCCGGAAAGCTGGTGGTGACGATGGCGATGCGCATGAGACCGAGTGGAAGGACCCGGAAGCGATGGTAATGGATCAGGCGCCATGGCGAGCACGTCCCCGATTGCGGCGTTTCCCGCCACGGTCTCGTTCCCCGGTCGCGTGCTTTTTCTTACCGAGGATTCCGCGCTTCTCGAGGCGCAGCTGGCCGGCGCGGACCTGGCCTTCGATGCCGAACGCCCCCTTCTCGGCAACATCTCCACCGACGAGATCACGCCGGGGTGGGTCTGCTACTACTACGACGAGACGCTGGGCCGGTACTCGCTGGTCGGCCTGCGCGGCGGCACGGTGAAGCCGGACGCGGTGAAGCGCGGCGGCTTCTCGGTGGTGGTGAGCGGCATGTCCAAGGGATGCGGCTCGTCGCGCGAGACGGCGCCCTACAGCGAGATGGCCGCCGGCATCCGGCTCGTCGTCGCCCGCAGCATCGAGAAGATCTACCGCCAGAACGCGCAGAACATCGGCCTTCTCACCAGCACCGATTTCTCGCTCGTCCCGCGCATCCTCGCCGGCGAGGCCATTCCCCTCGAGGAGTTCACGCGCGGGCTCGACGCCATCAGCGCGGCCATCGTCCTTCACGGGGGTCTCTTTGCCTACAACAAGGCACGCCTCGCCGGCGCCTCCACCCCGCCTCCGGTCACCACGCTCCCCCGGCCGATGACCCTCTGCGAGAAGATCCTGGCGCGTCACGCCGTCGTCGACGCGCGCTCCGGCGCCGTCGGCCTCCCCGCGGTGGGACCGGGGGACGCGTTCTTCGCGCGCAGCGACATACGCTTCTCGCACGAGTACGTGACGCCCATGGCCGAGGCGCTCTTTCGCCAGGGCTTCGGCGCGGAGGCCAAGGTGAGCGAGCCGGAGAGCGTCTTTGCCTTCCGCGATCACCTCACGTTCCTCGACCTCATCATGCCCAGGGCGCACCGGGACATGGGGCTCGACGTCCAGGCGCGAAAGCTCGCCACGGTGCAGGACGACTTCGCCAGGCGCGCCGGCTTCAAGGTGTACGGCGAGGTCCATCGCGACGGGAAGCTGGTCGGCTCCGAGGCCATCTGCCACAACATGGTGATCGAGGAGCTGGCTCTCCCCGGACAGCTCGTCGTCGGCACCGACAGCCACACCTGCATGGCCGGCGCGCTGGGCTGCTTCGCCTTCGGCGTGGGGTCGACGGACATGGCCAACGCCTGGATGACGCGCGATGTGCGGGTCACCGTCCCCGAGACGGCGCGCTTCGAGCTCACCGGCGCCCTTCGTCCCGGGGTCTGCGCCAAGGACGTGATGCTCCACATCCTCAGCCGGCCTTTCTTCAAGAGCGGCGAGGGCATCGGCAGGGTCCTCGAGTTCGGCGGCGACGGCATCTCGCGCCTGCCGCTCGACGAACGAGCGACGCTCACCAACATGGCCGTCGAAGCGGGGGGCTTCACCGGCATCATCGAGGCTGACGAGGTGGTGGTCGACTACCTGGTCGAGAAGCGCGGGGTGAGCGCGGAGGACGTGCGGCGCCGCATCGTGCGAGCCGATCCGGGAGCGACCTACGTGGCTACCTTCACCATCGACCTCTCCACCATCCCGCCGATGGTGGCGACCCCCGGCGATCCTCGCAACGGCGTCCCCTTCGCCGCCCTCGGTGCAGAGGTGAAGATCGACATCGCCTACGGCGGGTCGTGCACCGGCGGCAAGAAGGCCGACATGGACATGTACGCGCGCGTTCTCGGCGACGCGGTGAAGAAGGGCAAGCGCGTGGCGCCCGGCGTACACTTTTATCTCCAGTTCGGATCGCAGGACATCCGTCGCTACGCCGAGAAGAAGGGGTACATCGCGGTCTTCGAACAGGCCGGCGCGGAGCTGGTCGATCCCTCGTGCGGCGCCTGCATCAAGGCCGGTCCGGGCTCCAGCGACTCGCCGGACCAGGTGACGGTGAGCGCGCAGAACCGGAACTTCCCCGGCCGCAGCGGCCCAGGCAAGGTTTACCTGGCGAGCCCCCTCGTCGTCGCGGCCAGCGCCATCGCGGGGCACATCGCCGTGCCGGAGGTCGTGTGAACCAGAACTGACCTCGACGGCCGCCCTCTCCCGCGCTACTGCTCGGCCAGCCGTGAGCGATCTCACCATCCAGCCCAATGTTCACGTCACCCTCGACTACGACCTCCGGGCCGACGACGGGGAGCTTCTCGACGCCAGCGAAGGCGAAGGGGGCGAGCCGATCCGCTACATCCACGGATACGGAATGCTCGTTCCCGGGTTGGAGGCGGCCCTGGTCGGGCTGCGCACCGGCGACGAGCGCGACATCGTGGTCCCCGCCGAGGCTGGCTACGGCGAGCGCGACGAGGCGCTGGTCCTGGAGATCGAGCGCAGCGAGTTCCCGGAGCCCGACGCGGTCGAGGAGGGCGACGAGTTCGTGGCGGAGTCGCCCGACGGCGACGAGGTGGTGATGAACGTCATCGAGGTCAAGGGCGCCGCGGTGGTCGTCGACGCCAACCATCCGCTCGCCGGGATGACCCTGCATTACAAGGTGAAGGTGCGCGAGGTGCGCGAGGCCACGGCCGACGAGGTCGAGCGCGCCGCGGCTGACCTCGACGAGGCCCACGAGCACGTGCATGGTCCCGACTGCGACCACGATCACGACCACGAGCCCGTGGCGCTGGGCCGCAAGCTCAACTAAAGAAGCAGCGTAGAGTCGAAGAGTCGAAGAGAGAGACAGGCACCATGGCGACCGGCAACACCAAGACCATCAATCCGTGGGAGTGGGACATTCGCGTTCGGGAACGAAACATCGGCAAGGGCATCTTCGACGAGAAGGACATCGAGAAGCACCTGGCGCAGCTCCCGGACGCCGCGGACCAGGCCGAGAGCATCGTCGTCCCGCAGCCGGCGCTCGGCGGTCGCGAGGACTGAGAGGGACGGAGCGCACCGTGGAGGAGACCCTTCCCCCCGTCGAATTCACGACGTTCATTCTTTCGCTCAGCCATTCGGCGCTGATGCATCTGGGCGAAGCGCCCGATCCGGACACCGGCGGCCTCGCCAAGAACCTGCTGCTGGCGCGTCAGACCATCGACCTCATTGCTCTCCTCGAGGAGAAGACGAAGGGCAATCTCACCGGCGACGAGGAGCGGCTGCTCGCCCAGATCCTCTTCGATCTACGGATGCGCTACGTCGAGCAGTCGAAGACGACGTGAGCACCGGACGTCGCATCGGCCTCACCGCGTTCCTCCTGGTGTTGGGGGCGGCATGCGACCGTCGAATCGTCGGGGTCTACGGAGGCGAGGAGGGGGGCGAAGCGCTCCCGCCGGGAGCGACGCCGGTCCCGACCGTGGTGATCGCCCCTCCGCCCGCACCCCCGCCGATCGCGCCGGCTCCTTCCCAGACCGCGCTGGTGGCCACCCCGGTGCAGCCGCTGAGCTTTGCTCCCATCGCCCGCCTGGCCGATCAGAGCGTCGTCACCATCACCACCGTCGGCGTCGAGGAAGAAATCTCCCCCTTCACCCATCGCCGCCGCCGGGCGCAGACCCAGGGCCTGGGCACGGGGTTCGTCATCGATCCGGGCGGCGTCATCCTCACCAACAACCATGTGGTGAACGGGGCGCAGGCGGTGGAGGTGAAGCTGTCGGACGAGCGGACGTTCCCGGCCAAGGTGGTGGGAACCGACGCGCCCACGGACATCGCGGTCGTGCGCATCGACGCGAGGGACTTGCGGCCCCTGCCGCTGGGCGACTCGGACGCGATCGAGGTGGGCGACTGGGCGGTGGCCATCGGCAACCCCTTCGGCCTGTCGCATACGGTGAGCGCCGGCATCATCAGCGCCAAGGGCCGCACCAAGAACGACGTGCCGCTCGATCCCGCCGGGTACTACGACTTTCTCCAGACCGACGCCTCCATCAACCCGGGAAACTCGGGCGGGCCGCTCCTCAATCTCAAGGGCGAGGTGGTGGGGATGAACTCGGCCATCCGCGGCGGGGGGGCCCAGGGCATCGGCTTTGCCATCCCCATCAACATGATAAAGCAGCTCCTGCCGGTGCTCCTGCGGGACGGGCACCTGACGCGGAGCGCGCTGGGCGTGAACATCAAGGACGTGCGCGAGCTGTCCCACGAAGAGCGGCAGGCGGTGGGCCTGGCCGACGGCGAAGTCGTGAACGGGGCGGTCATCGACTACGTGGGCCCGGGCGGTCCGGCAGACAAGGCGGGGCTGACGGCGGGAGACATCATCGTGGCCTTCGACGGGACCCCCATCGAGCATTCGGCCAAGCTCCAGTGGCTGGCGAGCACGACGGGGGTGGGACGCAACGTGACGCTCCGCGTGCGGCGTGAAGGCAAGGCCTTCGACCTCCCGGTGACGCTCGGCCAGCTCCCCCAGCAGCCGCCCCCGGCGAACGATCCCCGCTAGGAGTGATGGTCCCGGGGCGGCGAGTCGTATTACCGTGAGCCCGTGCCGAGTCGCCCCTCCGCCCGACCCGGGACCGAGGGAGAGCCGCCGGCGAATTCCTCGGGACGCGCGCCTCCCGCCCCTGCGGTGAATAGCCCGCCCCCGGCGGCGTCCAACCAGAAGCAGGACCGGGCAAGAGAAGCGGAGGAAGACCGTGCGCTTATCGCGAGGGCGCAGGCCGGTGACATGGGGGCGTTTCGACGGCTGGTCGAACGTCATCAGCGCCGTGCGTTCGCCATCGCCCTTTCCCTGGTCCGCGACGAAAACGACGCGCGCGAGCTGGTCCAGGAGGCCTTCCTTCGCGTCTTCAAGAACCTCGGTGGCTTCCAGGGGGGGTCCAGCTTTTTCACGTGGCTCTATCGCATCATCACGAACCTCAGCATCGACCTCATTCGCAAACCCGGACGGCAGACCGTCGAGCTCGAAGAGGCACGCCTCGACACCGACGATGGAGCCGATCTGGACTTGCCTCTCCTCAGCCGCCTGGACGGCGCCGATCCCGCCGACGTCGTTCGACGCCGGGAGATCGCCGCACGGCTGCAGACGGCGCTCGACGCGCTGCCGAGCTATCACCGAGCCGTCATCGTGATGCGCGAGATCGACGGCCTGAGCTACGAGGAGATGGCCCTCGCCTTGAGTGTGTCCAAGGGCACCATCATGAGCCGTCTTTTCCACGCCCGGCAGAAGCTGCAGCGCGCGCTGGCCGACTGCTACCGGGAGCAGTTCGGCGCGCATCCTTCCGGCGAGATGCCGGAGCCGGCGCGTGAGCCGGGAGGCGAACGATGAGCCTGTCCCACGAGACGATGCTGGAGCTCATGGCGCTCGCCGACGGCGAGCTCGAAGGAGAAGCGCGCGACCGGGCCGAGAAGCTGGCGGCCGAGAGCGAGGAAGCGCGGGGCGTGGTCGAGGCCATGCGCGCACCGCTCCTCGGCGCCTGGCTGGGGGAGACGCTGAGGGAGCAAGCCGGCGCGGCGGACGGCGTCGCCGACGCGGTGATGGCGAAGATCGAGCGGGCCCGGGCGGAGGCTGGCATCGCCGGCGTGGTGCGTCTGTCGGAGGTGCGCGCGCGGCGATCGGCGTCGGGTGTGACCCGCGGGCAGCTCGCCGTCCTGGGGGGCGTCCTCGTCCTGGCCGCGACCATCCTCCTCTACGTGCGCTCCGATCGCCAGCCGGGCGACGGCAGCAGCCCGGTCGCCAGCGTGGACGTCCCGACCGCCGCACCCAGCGCTGGCCCGAGGCCCGTCCTCTCCGCGGCAAACGCCGTGGCGCAGGGCACCCCACCGGCGCAAGGCGTGGAGGTCGACGAGATCGACTCACCCGCGCACGGCGTGACCGTGTTCGAGATCCCCGCGGGGGGGATCGCCGCAGCCGCCAGCGGAGGCACCCCGTCGAGCGTGGTGATCATGATCGAGGACGAGCCGGTGAAGCCATGATGCGCCGGACCGTGCTGGGGGCCGGCGCAGCGGTCCTCCTCACGGCGGCCTGGGGCGGCGGCGTCGCAGGCGCGGCCTCGGTGAAAGCACCCAGCATCCGGCTCACCATCATCCTCGCGACGCACGCCGACGGCGGCGCGTCGATCGACGCTCGGCTGCCCAGCCTGTCGCGACTCCTGAAGTCGGAGCCCTTCGCGCATTACAACGTCTTCACGCTGCTCGACCGCAAGCAGTTCCCGCTCGAGGCGGGGAAGGCCGTGACCTACCCGCTGGTCAACGGACGCAACGTCGAAGTGACGCTCGGCAGCGTCTCGACCGGCGACGCCGGTGAGCAGCGCTACCAGCTGGAGGCCCACATCGGCGAGCCGGGCAAGGCCGCGTACCTCAAGGGCCTCCAGGTCACCTTGAGCGCGAACCAGCCATTTTACGTGGGCGGCCAGAGCTACCAGGGAGGAACGCTCTTCCTCGAGCTCGCGCTGGTGCTCTGACTGGCCCGAGCGCCGAACAGGGTGCTCACGCGGGTGGTGGCACGCTCCGCGAGCGATCGCCGAGGGCGCGGCGGACCAGGGTCACGACGTCTTCCAGGTTGACCGGTTTGACCAGAAAGCCGTCGGCGCCCAGGGCCGAGAGCCTTCGCCATTCGTCCGCTCCCCCTGACGCCGTCAGCACGATGATGGGCACTCGCGACGCCGTGGCCCGCGCACGCAGGAGGCTGGTGAGCTGGAGCCCGTCGAGGTTGGGCATGCGCAGGTCGATGATGACCACCGAGTGAGGACGCGAGTCGAAAGCCGCCAGCGCCTGCGCCCCGTCCTCCACCGTCTCGATCTCCGCGTGGGGGAACTCGTCCCGGAGCAGAACCTCCAGCAGCTCGCGAAAGTCCGGGTCGTCCTCCGCGACCAGGATGCGCACCGGCTCACGCCTCGAGCCGCGCGCGGCGACGAGCTCGCGCCGGAAGGCCTCGGCGCTCGGGGTGCGCGCCGCAGGATCCTTGGCGAGCGCGCGCAGGACGATCTCGTCGAGCGCGGGATCGATCTCCGGTCTTTGCACGCTCGGCGGGACGACGGCGGTGACGGCCGGATCGAGCAGAGTGGCCAGCGCCGTGGGGCCTCGCAGGGGCACCTGTCCGGTCAGGAGCTCGTAGGCGATGCACCCCAGCGAATAGACGTCGGCGCGCGCCAGGAGGTCGGGCGCCACCGTGTGCTCGAGCGCGATCTCCGGCGCCATGTACGACATCGTCCCGGCGACCTCGCGCCGCCCCGAGCGCAGAAGATCGCGCTCGAGCTGCGCGAGACCGAGATCGGCCACACGCACGCGAAGGTCACCGTCGAGCAGCACGTTGCTCGGCTTCAGGTCGCCGTGCACCGTCTTGGCGTCGTGAATGGCCTGGGTCCCGAGACACGTGGCCTCGAGGATCCGCAACGACGCTTGGACGTCCGGAAGGCTGCCGGTGCGCGTGGCGTCGCGCAGCCATGCCCCGACCGTCTGCCCATCGACGAACTCCATGACCAGGTAGGGCGTCCCCACGTGGTGGCCGAAGGCGTGAACCTGCAGCACGTTGGGATGATTCACGCGGGCCATGGCACGCGCCTCGGTGAGGAAGCGATCCCGCAGGCCGCTCTCCGGGCCGCCGGCACGGATCAGCTTGAGCGCCACGTCCCGATCGAGGACCTCGTCACGCGCCAGCATGACGATGCCCATGCCGCCCCGACCCAGCGTGCGAAGGAGGCGGTAGTGGCCATCAATGAGCGTGCCGGGCGGCGGCGGGGGCGCATCCCCGACGTCGTCGGCGTCCTCCTGCGGGATGGTGGAGCACTGCGAGACGCTGGCGCCGGAGGCCCCCTCCCTGCGCGTGCGCGGAGGAAATAGGATGAGCGCGGCGTTATCCTTCATGGGGCCCGGCAACCTACGTGCACGAGGCGAGCCGAGGATGGTGCATGCGGAGGCCGCGTCACAAGGGTACGACGCAGCGCGAAACGGTCCCCAAAGTGAGTCATCACGCCACGGTGGGGCGGTCGTGCGGGGCGCTCCGGACTCAGAATGCGGACTTACACCGGCTTTTCGCCCAGCCGAGAAGGCTGTGATAACGAGCAAGGCTGACATGTTCTCCCGCAAGGCGGATGGATCGCTGACCGTGCAGATCCCTGCCCCCGGGGAGGATCGCGCCTCCTGGACGAGGGTCGGCGTCATCACGGCCATCGGCTTCATCGCCGGCGTGGCTTGGCCGAGGCTGATGGGCGTGCGTCTGGGGCCCAGCGTACCGGAGAGCGCGACCGCCGCGTCAGGGGCCGCCGGCCCTTCCTCCGACCAGGCCTCCTCCGCGACGGCATGGCCGACCTCACCGGCGGCCCCGTCCGTGCCGGTCGCGCCAGCGGCCGCCGCCGTTCCAGCCCCTGCGACTTCCGTGGCCGCCGCGACGGCGAACGTCACCGTCGGTCACGGCGTCATCTTCGCGTGCAAGACGTCGGAGGGCGATTCGCTGAAGGGGGGGGACTGCGGATCGCTCCCGGGCCTGGACAGCGTCGTGATGACCCGCCTCCACAAGCTCGCCGAATGCCCCGAAGCAGCCTCCTCCACCGGCAAGCTCCACCTGGTCGTCCACGTCGATTTTCCGCGCAGCGGTCTGGGCGTCGACCTCGGACGCGGCCACGGCGTGTCAGCGCCCGATGCGCTGCTCGCCTGCGCCAAGGCGGCCCTCGGGGGCGCCAGCCTTGGCGGCATCACCCACGACAACCCGCATTACAACGTCGCGTACGCGGTCACCTTTGCGCCCGGGGAAGGAGCGACCGGCGCGGCCCCAGCGAGCGCTCCAGCGGCGGATCGCCTCGCGGCCGAGAGCGCGGAGGCGACCACCGTGCAAGTGGTCTGGGAGGTGGCCATCGTGCGCGACGCTCCCAAGACCGGGAAGGTGGTGGCCCGTCTGCAGCACGGCTCCGAGCTTCACCTGGGCGCGCCGAAGGACGGCTGGTACCCGGTCAAGTTCGGCGACGGATTCGCCAGCGATGGCTGGGTCTACCGCGGCGCCATCGGCCGGTAGCAGAAATCAGAACGGGGGGCCGTCGTCGTCGTCCGGCGGAGCAGCGTCGGTGGCGAAGGGCGCGGTGCGGGCGCGTCCCTGCTCGTCGACGGCGAGGAGCTGCTCCACGCGCTTCTCCGCGGCGTCGAGTCGTTGCTGCGAGACCCGCGAGAGCTTGACCCCCTCCTCGAAGAGACGCAGCGACTCTTCGAGAGGAAGCTCGCCGCGCTCCAGGGTCTGCACGATCTCCGTCAGCCGCTTGATGGCCGCCTCGAACGAGGGTGGGCCTGCACCCTGGGCAGGCGAAGACTGCGGCTCGGGCTCGGCGGGAGGACGGCGATTCATGGCTCAGCGAGGTTCATACGCGGGCAAGCGCGGCGCAAGGCCCAGGCGTACGTCGCCCGCGGAGAGGCCGGGAACGAGCGCATAGCCGTCGTCGTCGAACGCCACCGGCCAAGACACGCCGTCCGTATCCACCCGGCCGGTCATCTCGCGCGGCAGAGCCCCACCCTCGGCGGCTACGACGCGCAACCACGCCACGTCGTGTCCCACCGCCTTGCCGACCGGCGCGCGCCCGTCGAGCGCATCGAGCGCCAGGGCTCGCGTCACCCCATCCGGATCGAGCCGCGCGGCCACCTCCAGCGTCTCGCGCAGGGACGGCACGAACCCCAGGTCGGCTGCGCGCGTCGCCAGCGCCTCGATGAGTGCCCGCCGCACCTCCGCCATGGGCTCCCAGGTGTATGCGCGCGCCAGCCGGCCCACCGCGTCCGGCGCCTTGCTGGCCTGCAGACCTCGCGCGACGTGGGCCCGCATCACCGGATCGCGCGACGCCAGCAGCGCGTCCAGCGTGGGCGCCAGCCCATCGTCGGCGCGCCGCGCCAGGGCCAGCCCGGCGAGCGGCGCCTCCGGTCCCCCTGCCAGCGCGCGCTCGACCAGCGTCGTGGTCGGCACCACCCCGGCGGGATCGCCTTCGACCAGGCCGGCCGCGAGCACTCGTCGTGTCGTCTCGTCCGGCTCCGCCGCGAAGCGCGCCGTCAACACCGCCCCCTGCGTGCCGCGGGGCAGCGCCAGGGACCCCATCGCCGCCGCGCGACGCACCCGCGGGTCGCGGTCCTCCAGCGCGCCTTTTAGTGGACGATCGCCGAGCGCCACCAGCGCCTCGACGCCCACCGCGCGATCCGCCCCGTCGCCGGATGCGGCCAGGCTCGCCAGCAAGAGCTCGCCCCGTGGACTGCGCTGCCCGCGAATCGCGCGCCGAACGAAGTACGCGCGCCCCGCCAGGCGCCTCGTCGCCGGCGTCGCGGCCATGGTCTCGATCGCTCCCATGGCCGCCGGGCTGGGCGATCGCGCCAGCGCACCCATCGCGTCGCCGACGAGCCGCGGGTCGGCCGTCAGGGCCACCAGCGCGGTGACCGCCGACGGGCTCACCTGTCGTCCCAGCGCCACCACCGCCAGCGCTCGCAGCTCCGGATCGGCCGACGCCGCGGCGCGGGCCGCCGCCGCCTTGGTCACGCCCTCCGAGCCCGCGTCTTGCGCCAGTCGCAAGCCCTCGCGCGCCGTCGAATCGTCGGCGATGAGAGCCTCGACGGCGCCGGCACCCTCCGGGGTACCCAGGTGCGCCAGCGCGTCCGCCCCCGCCACGCGCACGCGGGGGTCCTTGTCCTTCGCGGCCTCGCGCGCCACGTCGAGCGCGCGCGCATCACCGAAGAGGCCCAGCGCCGCGATGGACGCGGCACGCAGCACGGGATCGCTGGCGTGGACGACGCCGAGGATGGCCCCCACCGATCGCAGGTCTCCGAGGTGCACTGCCAGCGCGATCATCCCCGGCGTGGTCAGCGCCACGCCGCCCAGCAGCGGCGTCGCGGGAGGGTACACGGCCAGTGCCTCCAGCGCCGCCGACTGCCCCGGCCCTCCCGATCGCGCGGTGGCCACCAGCCCTTCCAGCGCCGGCGCGCTCTCCGACCGGGCCAGCGCCATCGCCGCTTCGCGCAGCGCCAGCCGCACCCGTGCCGCGTTGTCGACTTCCTCTGCGGCCGGATCGTCTGCGCCGGAGGGGGTCACGCGAAGGGCGGACGCCGACGTCGGAGACAGCAGGTTCTCCAGCGCCGTCCGCGCGGGCTCGTGATCGACCGCCGAGGCGAGCCCACGGACCACGACGAGCAGCGCGCGCGAGTCCTGGCGGGCGGCGCCATCGATCGTCGCGCCTCCCACCAGCCCGGGGCCGGCGGCCCTCTCCAGGAGCGACAGGGCCTCCGGCGTCTGCGTCGCGGCGGCACGCTCGAGACCCCGCAGCCGCTCCTCGGCGTCCGTCGAACGCAGCAGCCTCGACGCCCTGGCGATCCCGAAGCGCCCGCGCAAATCCCCTGCGTCCGATCCCTCGGCGTGAGCCGGCACGGACGCAGCCCCGGGCGGCGGAAAGGGGGGGCCCGGCAGCATCCCGGGTCCCGGCCGCTTCGGCTGCGGCTGGGCACGCGCTGCGGTCGGCGCGGAGAACACGAGGGCCAGCGAAAGCAATGCCCCCCACGCCGCCGCGATCTGCCCTCTCAAGGCGCTCTCCGGGGGGCGCCCGGACGCGAGCCGACGTCCGGCGCGGGGCAGCCGTTCTTCTTGGGATCGGCGGACGCGACGCCGGGCACCAGCGGGCAGGCGTCCTCCGTGTCGAGAATGCCGTCGCTGTCGGCGTCGTCCTCGGGGCAGCCGTCCTGGTCCTGGATGCCGTCCTTGTCCTCCGCCAGATCGGGACACTCGTCGACGTCGTCGGGGACGCCGTCGCCGTCGCGGTCGTGATTGCGCGGCGCCCAGCCGATCGCGACCACGAGGCGGACGACCGGAACCCCCTCGGCGTGGTCCAGCCCTACGTCCAGGCCGCCGAGGAGAAAGGCGTCGTGGTAGTGGCCGAGCTCGAGGCGATCGTCGAGCGCCAGAAGCGCCGGCGACAGTCTGGCGGCACCGGACTGGAAGGGGGCGACGGGCGTCGCCGGAAGCGCGCCGTGAAGAGCGATCTCCCAGGATTGCCGGTCTCCCGAGTCGAGCGAAGGAAAGACGCCCTTGGGGCGCAGGGTCGCGCCCACCGACCAGGGAATCGTGTCGCCGAAGGTCACCCCGGCGAGCGGGGGCGCGGGCCAGGTCCGCTGCTGGGTCCGCAGCGTGTACCCGAGCGTCGCGCGGAGGGCGCCCACGCCGAGCGCATACTCGGCCAGCGCGTGCAGCGAGACGGTGACCGCGCCTTCTGCCTCGAAGCTCGCGCGCTTGCCAGTGGGCAGCGACACGGCGCTCAGCAAGGCCAGACCGAAGCCGAGGGGGATCCCGTGCGGATCGTTGCGCAGCAGCGTCCCCTTGCCGAGCAGGACCACGTCGCCGATACCGCCCGTCGGGACCTTGCCGCCGCTCACCACGGTGGCGGGAAGTCCCGAGGTTCCGTCCTGAAACAAGGTGACCGGCACGTCGACCCCGATGGCTCCGACGTCCCCCAGGCCCACCCCCGCCACGAGGTCGGCGCCCAGCGCGTGTGCGACCGGCTGGGCGGTCGCGCCGTCGAGGGTCACGTCGCGCAGGACCACCGGCATCTGGTCGTAGCGGGTCCAGGCGCCCACGTTCCATTGCCAGGGCCCGGGCGACTGGATGCGCTCCAGCACGAGGCCGGCATCCGGAGCCATGGACGGCTGCCAGGTGCGAAGGTCGAGAGAGGGCCGTGTCTGCGCGGCGGCGAGCGAGGGGAGGCAAGCGAGAAGTGCCGGAAGGAGCGCCGCGCACCGCGCGCTCGGACGCCTCCCAGATCGCGCGCATCGCCGGCGCAAGGCGCCCAGGTTCGCGCGGCCCTCCGCCATCACCGGTCGCCGGTCATCGCCCCGTCGGGCGGAGCCTCCGCGTCGTCGGGAATGCCGTCGAAGCCCGCAGGCTCGCAGGCCGGTGTGCCGCCGCACGCGCCAAAGCACACCAGGTCCACACCTCCCGTTGCGCAATCGGTGGTGGTCTGGCACGGCAGCAAGCACTCCGGACCGAGCGAGCTGCATCCCGCGTCCGTGCCGCCGTCCGGCGGCACCTCGAAATCGAGGCACGCGAGACCCTCCTCGCAGTCACTGTCTTGCGAGCACGAAACGCCTGGAGGGCCCGGTGGCGGACTGCACCCACCCTCGAAGCACACGGCGAGTGCGGACGCCGCCACCACCCGCCGTGCGAAGAGCCTTCGGCAAGTCCTCCTCGAGAGCACGCGGCACACCGTCATGGGTCTCCTTCTTAGCCCGGATTCACAGGCGCCGATGAAGGCCTTCGAACCCCTAGTTCGTCCGCGCCCCGTCCCCCGTCGTCCCCAGGTCGGGCTCTCCCCCTGCTCCAGCGCCTCCCGCGGCAGCGAGCCCAGGCCCCTGCGGCTCCTCGGCGCGCTCGCCCGTCCGCTGCCGACCCTGCCAGCGCTTGATGGCGCCGCTCATGATCTGTCCGATGAGGGTGCGGTAGTCGATCTTCGCCCCGTTCGCGATGAGGCAGAGATCGCTGTAATCGGGGGTCAGCCCGGGCAGCGGATTCACCTCCAGCACGTAGACGCGCCCATCCGGCGCCAGGCGTACGTCGACGCGCGCCACGTCGCGGCAGCCCAGCGTCATGAAGGTCGAACGGCTGGCCTTCTCGACGGCGCGGAGCTCGTCCTTGGTCAGGTTGGCCGGGCATTCGTAACGCACGTGCTGCGGCCAGTTCTGCTTGCACTCGTAGTCGTAGACCGGTCGCTCGGCCTGGGTGAGAAAGACCACCTCCATCGGCGGGAGCACACGCGGTCGGCGCTCGCCGAGCAACCCCACGGTGAGCTCGCGTCCCACCACGTACTCCTCGACCAGGGCGGGCTGGCCGTAGCGATCGATGAGCTCGCGCGCGACTTCGCGCAGCCTGGCCTCGTCGTCGCACACGCTCTTCTGGGTGATGCCCTTGCTGGTGCCTTCCTGGTTGGGCTTCACGATGACCGGGTAGCGGAAGGGTCGGAGCTTCTCGCGTCCGGTGGAGAGCACCTGGAAGGCGGGGGTGTCGACGTCCACCAGCAGGCGCTTGGCCAGGGCCTTGTCGAGGCACAGAGACAGCGTCGCCGAGTCGCTGCCGGTGTAGGGGATGCCGCGCAGCTCGCAGAGGCTGGGCACCTGCGCCTCGCGGTTGCGGCCGGACATGCCCTCGGCGATGTTGAAGACCAGGTCGACGTTCGACGTGATGAGCGCGCGCGGAAACTCCTGCGTCGCCTCCAGCGGCACCACCCCGTGCCCGTGGCTCTCGATGGCCAGGGTGATGGCCTGGATGGTCTCCGGCGCGTCGTACTCGGCTTCGCGATCGTCGCCGGCGTGCGAGTCGATGCGCTTCATGTTGAAGGCCAGACCCACCCGCAAGCTCGTCCGGCGGGCGCGCGGCGGGCGAGGGCGGGTGGCGTCGAGCAGGGTCGTCAGGCCATGACGCCGCGCCGCCGAGCGCAGCACGGCCAGCACCGTGGCGTCGTAGTCACACCCCGCCGCGCGCGTGGCGGTGAAGAGCGCCCCTCCCGGGTCGAAGCTGGGAATGGCCGTGGTGCTGAGAAACCACACCTCCCCGTCGGCGCCCACGCGGAAGTTCAGCGACGCGACGTCGCGCAAGGGAAAGGCCGAGAGCGTGCGCTCGGCCAGGTCCCTCAGGCGCACCTGCACGCCGGGGGCGAGGCGGGCCGGGGCGCGGCGCTCGACGAAGCGCGTGTCGACGTTGGCGAGCTTGTAGTCGTAGACGTCGAAGCGACGCGCGTAGCTGGGGTCGACCAGAATCTCCACCGGCGGCAGGGCGGGCAGTCCCTCGACCAGGACGACGCGGACGTCGACGCCCGGCACGTAGCGCTCGACGCATGCCCCGTCCGGGTACTTGGCGAGGAGCTCGTCGAGCACGCGGCCGAGCGCGATGGGGTCCTCCACCACACTGTCCGGCCCGATCCCCTTGCTCGAGCCCTCGAAGTTGGGCTTCACCAGGACGGGGAAAGGCAGCTCGTCGAGGCCGCCGCTCTTCATCGACCCCCGGGTGACGAAGCGACCGCGCGGGCTGGGGACGCCCCACCCGGCGAGCTGTTTCTTGGTCAGCGTCTTGTCGAGCGTGACAGTCAGCGTGTAGGCGTCGCTCCCGGTCGACGGAATGCCGAGCTCCTCGAAGAGCGCGGCGTAGAAGGCCCGGCGCGTCTTGCCACGGTGCCCCTCGGCGAGGTTGAACACCATGTCGGGAGCGAACGCCTCGAGGCGCGTGACCAGCAGGGACGCGGGCCCGGTCACGTCGAAGGGCTCGACGCGGTGCCCGGCGCGCGCCAGCGCACGCTCGATGCCGGCGATGGTCTCCGGCGGATCGAACTCGGCCTCTTCTTCGGAGGCGGCGACGCGAAGGTTGTACGTCAGAGCGATGCGCATGCCGCGCGTCACTATAGGGGACTCGCTACTCGGCGTCGCCGGCCGCTGCGCGCAAGATGGCCGGAAGGTCGTGCGCCATGCGCAGGCGCTTGGCCTCGAGGTAGCTGGCCGAATGCTGGTTGGGCGGTACGACGATGGGAACGCGCCCGGTCACCGGGACGCCGAGCAGATCGAGCGCCCGGACCTTGGCGAGGTTGTTGGTCATCAGCCGGATGCTGGCCACGCCCAGGTGCTCGAGCATGTCGCGCGCGACGTCGTAGCGGCGCGCGTCGTCGGGAAGGCCGAGCAGGCGGTTCGCGTCGACCGTGTCGTGGCCGCGTGACTGGAGCGCGTAGGCGCGGATCTTGTTGGCCAGCCCGATGCCTCGGCCCTCCTGCCGCAGGTACAGCACCGCGCCGGCTCCGGCGTGGGATACCGCCGCCATGGCGGAGTCGAGCTGGTCCTTGCAGTCGCACTTGAGCGAGCCGAAAACCTCGCCGGTCATGCATTCCGAGTGGACGCGCACCAGCACGTCCTCGCGACCACGCAGGTCGCCGACGACGAGCGCGACATGCTCGTCCTGGAACACGTATGTTTCGAAGTCTCCGTGTCGCGTCGGTAGGCTGGCCCTCGCCAGACACTCCATACGCGCTCTTTGAGGCCGGATCACCCGCGGGGGGACGTGCATCTCAATCTCCGTGGCGCAACCTAGGGACGAGTCGGCTCGCCGTCAAACTTTGGCTCATGGTCGAGCCGCTTTACGATGCCGCCCGTCTACGATGCGGCCCGCGCGGCGCGCGTTTCGGCGCGACAGAGGCGCGTGAGCATTTCTTCCAGAATGGCGTCCGCCGCGCGGCGGGAGCTCTTCAGCGCGACGTCGGTATCGGCCAGTACCAGCATCCAGCGCTCCACCTCCTTCGGGCGTACGGTGCGCGCCTTGGAGGCCAGCTCCCGCGCACGGTAGGGCTGGAAGACGCCGGCCTGGCGCGCCGCATCGTCGGCCGTGGCCCCCCCCTCGATGGCGGCCTGATAGCGCGCGAGCTGACGGATCGACCAGGCCAGGGCGCCCAGGAGCGGCAGCCCATGCTCGCGCGGATCGTAGGCGTCGGCCAGGGTGCGGAGTGCGCGCCCGAGGTCACGTGCGCCGACGGCGTCGACCAGCGCCCAGGTATCGGCCGTGCGGACGCGCGCCACGCAGGCGCCAACCGCAGCCTCGTCGACTACGGCGCCGGGGCCGACGTAGAGCGAGAGGCGCTCGATGGCGTCGTCCAGCGAGGAGAGCTGGGGTCCCGCCAGCGCCGCCAGCAGCTCCGCGACGTCGCGATCGATCGCATGGCCGCGGGCGACGACCCGGTCGGCGATCCACCCCGGCAGCGCACGGCCGTCGGGTGAATCGCAGGTCACCAGGAAACCTCGCTTGCGGGCGATCAGTGCGAGCTTGCGCCGCCCGTCGAGCTTCGTGGCGACGACCACCAGACAGGCGCTGTCGACCGGCGCCGCGGCGTACTCGGCGAGTCGATCGAAGGGCGACGTCTCCCCCTCCGAGGTGTCCCAGCGCTCCGCCCCACGCAGCAGCACGAAGCGTCGTGGCGCCATCATGGGCACGGTGCGCGCAGCCGAGATCACCGCGTCGACGTCGACCTCGCCGGCGGTGAACTTGTCCTCGTTGAAGGCGGCCACACCCCCCGCCAGCGCAGCGGCACGAAGCGCAGCCACCACTTCGTCGCGCAGCAGGCGCTCTTCGCCCGCCACCAGGTAAAGCGGCAAGAGCTTGCCCTTCTTTGCCTGCTCGACGGCTTCTCCCGGCGTCACGCGCGCGGCTCGGCCGCGATACGCCGCCGTCGGGCGACCACCAGACTCAGGGCCAGCAGCGAGGCGAGGCCGCCCGCCATCCCGCCGCCTTCGAAGCCGGCCGCGACGCAGCCGCACCCCTTGGGGTGCTCTTGCACCGCCTCCTCTTCCGACGTCTTGTTGTACGCGCTGGAAGGCACCATATCGCCGCCGCTGCCGATGGCCTCGACGCTCCCCGACGGGCCGGACGCGCCCGAGGAGTCGTCGTTCGAGGCCACCTTGGCCCCCGCGTCCACGCCGTTGTCGACGCTCTCGATCTTGGGTCCCTTCTGGGGCTTGTTGCTGGCCTTGTTGTCGGCAAAGTTCATCTCCCCGCGGTAGACGGGGGGGTTGTCGCCCTTCAGCACCAGCTTCTGCGCGCCGCCCACGTCGCCGTCCGGACCGGAGAGCGAGACCTGGTATTCGCCCGCCTCGAAGTAACCGCTGTCCCGTCGCAGGTTGAACTCGAAGTAGGTGGATTTGAAGACCTTGCCGCTCGCATCGGCAAAGTCGACGTCCATCGACTGGATCTGCTTGGGCGACACGTCGAGCACCATGCGGTGATGGACCGGCTCGGCGCCCTTGCTCATGATGGCGCGCTCGTCGACCGCGTCCTTGGAGAAGGTGAAGCGCATGGGGATGTGCATCATCCCGGGAGCGCGAGTCATGTCGATGCGCACCTTGACGTGCCACTCGCCCCCGCTCTCGGTGACCTCCGTCGTCTTGATGCTGAAGTTACCGGCCGCGAGGGCGGTCGACGGCGCCAGGGCAAGCGCCAGGAGGCACACGAGTGCGTGGAACGAGAGGAGGACGAGGGGGGGGAGGCGCTTGGCTTTCATCGCGTGCCGGCAACGTACCTCGACTCGCCGGCCGCTCGCACGCGGTTGCGTGAGTCCCCTCCCGCTCGCGAATGCCGCCCCACCCTGACGCATCGCCCCATGACGCTGACCATGACCGTAACTAATCAGAATACATTCACTTCTCACGCGGGGCGCCGTGTCGCGTCAATCCCTCCGAGCGTTGACACGGGGAGACGCTCCAGGCACAGTGGGGTGGCGGGTGGCTGCGCGTCGAGCCATCGGGAGCGCCTCGAAATGACGGATCGCGCATCGGCGGCACTGTCGAAGGGCCCGGGGGCTCCGGACGCGTTGATTGGTCGTGTGATCAGCGATCGCTTCAAGGTGCACGGGCTCATCGCGCGCGGCGGCATGGGCAAGGTCTACCGCGCGGAGCAATCGCCGCTCGGCCGCGTATGCGCCATCAAAGTGCTCAACCCCAGCTACGCAGGGGAGCACGACCCCGAGTTTCACAAGCGCTTCTTCCTCGAAGCGAGCGTCGCCTCGAAGCTCACCCACCCGAACACGGTGACCATCTTCGACTACGGCCGCACCGAGGACGACATTTACTACATGGCGATGGAGTACCTGGAGGGGCACACGCTCCATCGGGCCATCCGTGAAGCGACCCAATTCCCCGAGGAGCGGGCGACGCACATCGCTCGCCAGATCTGCCGCGCCTTGCGCGAGGCGCACTCGCTCGGGGTCATCCACCGGGACCTCAAGCCGGCCAATATCTTTCTGGTGGAGCACGGCGACGAGACCGACTTCGTGAAGGTGCTGGACTTCGGCCTGGTGAAGAACGTCTCCGGCGACGGCCAGGGCGAGGACCTGACGCAGGCGGGTCTCTTCATGGGCAGCCCCAAGTACATGGCGCCCGAGCAAATCCGCGGCGACCGGGTCGACGCGCGAACGGACATCTACGCGCTCGGCATCATCCTTTACGAGATGATCACCGGCAAGGTGCCCTTCGATCGTGCGAACAGCGTCAACATTCTCATGGCGCACGTGAACGAAGAGGCGCCCTCGCTCCGCGAGATGAACCCCAAGGTCGACGTTTCGCCCGCCCTGGAAGAGATCATCGCGCGCTGCATGGCCAAGGATCCCGACGTGCGCTTTCGGTCCATGGACGAGGTGCTCGCCGCCCTCAAGCGCTCGAGCGGCGGCGGCCTGGGGCCGTCCGTCAGCGGCGTGGCCAGCGGGGAGTATCGCGCGCTCTCGTCCTCGGCCAGCGACCCCCAGCTCCCGTCGCCGCTGGGGAGGTCGACCGAGCCGCCGGCCGGAGTCACTTCGCTCGTCCCCGAACCGCTGGTTCGTTCCGGCTCGAAGGGGATGCTGGTGGCGGCGGTGGCCGGGGCGCTGGGCGTCGCCGGCATCATCGGCTTCGTGGCGCTGCGCTCCGCCGATCGCCGCGTCTCCTCGACCAGTGCTGCCCGCGCGGCCGTCGCCAGCGCGGCAACCTCCTCGCCCCAGGCCCTGACCGCCGCGATCCCTGCCCCGGCTCCGGTGCCGCCGGCCGCGATGGCGAAGATGCAGGTCCGCTCCGAGCCGGACGGCGCCAGCGTGAAGGAGAACGGCGTCGAGCTGTGCAGCAGCACCCCGTGCGACATCGTCTACAGGGGTGCCGACGCCGACCCGGGGCGTGAGCACAAGCTGACGCTGGCGCGCGCCGGCTACCGCCTCGAAACGAAGACGGTGACGGCCGCGGACGGCGCCGTCACGGTGAAGCTGACCCTCGCCCCTGGACCCATCTTCCGCGCTCCGCCGAAGGACACGCCGGCCGTGCCGACCGGCTACAAGAACGACATCCCGTACTGAGGCGCGTCCGAGCTCCAAACGTGGCTCAACGAAACGTCGCTCGACTCGTCAGCGGGCTCGTGCTCGGCGCCCTGGCTCTCTCGTCCCGGCTGGCCCGCTCCGACGAACGAACGGAGGCCCGAGGACACTTCAAGAAGGGGATGGCCGACATCGCCGACGGTCGCTACGACGCCGGCATCGAGGAGCTCAAGGCCGCCTACGACATCCTTCCGCACCCCAACGTCCTCTACAACATCGCGCGCGCCTACGTGGACGAGGGCGACATCGAGGACGCGGTCACCTATTACAAGAAATACCTGGAGGGCACTCCCACCGACCGCGACGAGGTCGCGCAGATCGTCGCCTCGCTCGAGACGCGCATGCGAAAGCAGCAGGCCGAGCTACTCGAGGCGCAGCAGACGGCCTCCCCCGTCGTCGCCACTGCGCCCGCCGCCGTTCCCGGAGCCGCCGGCCCACCGCCGGGAGCGACGCCGGGGCCGCAAGCCGGAACGCCGCCGGCCGGCACAGGGACGACGGGACCCGTCCCCGGGGTGCGACCGGCGGCCGCACCCCTCGAGCCGACGGTCCCGGCGGGGACCGAAGGCGCGCTCCGGACCGAGGGCGTATTCGAAGAAACCGTGGTCACCGCTTCGAGGGCGGCGCAGCGCCCCCTCGACGCCCCCAACTCCACCTCGATCATCACCGAGCAGGACATCCGACTCTCCGGCATCACCAAGATCCCCGAGCTTTTGCGGCGCCTCGCCGGCGTGGACATCATGGAGGTCACCGGATCGCAGACCGAGGTGTCGCTGCGCGGCTTCAACCAGCGGCTCTCCAACAAGGTGCTGGTCCTGGTCGACGGGCGCAGCGTGTACGTCGACCTCCTGGGGGCGACGCTCTGGTCCACGCTGTCCATCGGCGTCGAGGACGTCGAGCGCATCGAGGTGGTGCGCGGGCCGGGCTCCGCCCTGTACGGCGCCGACGCCTTCAACGGCGTCATCAACATCATCACCAAGACGCCGGGGGAAGGCGGCAGCGGCTTCAACGTGGGCTTCGGCGAGCACGACACGACGCATGGCACCGTGTACGCCAGCGGGCGCGATGGCGAGACGGCCTACCGCCTGTCGGCCGGCTACGATTATCTCCCGCGCTGGAGCAAAGAGGTCCCCGCCGGGCGCGTGGACGTGGACCTCACCTCCAACGACCAGCAATCGTCGCAGCGCACCGTGCGCATGGACGGGACGGTGACGCGCCAGCTCGGCAGGAACGTCACCGTGGGCCTTCAGGGCGGCTTCGTGCAGGGCACCGCGGAGCTCCTCGGCGTCGGGTCCATCAACGACATCTTGCTCGATCCCTTCACCTCGGGCTCGGTGCGGCTCTTTCTCGACTCCAGGCACTTCGAGGTCCGCACTTTCTTCAACACCCTGCGGGGGGACAACGGTATCAACTCGGCGTACGTGGGGCAGTCGCTGCTCCAGGGCGCCTTCAACCTCAACGTGGTCGACGGCGAGGCGCAATACATTGGCGAGTTTCACCTGGGTCCCCACGTGGACGACGAGCTCCACGTGGGAGCCACCTACCGACTCAAGACCGCGTCCTGGAACTTCCAGGCGCAGAACGAGACCGAGAACCACGCCGGCTTCTTCGTGCACGACGAGGTGAAGATCGGCCCGCGCCTCGCCGTGGTCGGCGACTACCGCGCGGACTACGTGCCCTATCTGGACCGCATCGTGCAGTCACCGCGTGCGTCGGTGCTCTTTCATCCCACCCGGCAGTCCACCATCCGCGGCATCGTGGCCACCGCCTTCCGCACGCCCACGTTTCTCGAGGCCTACCTGGGACTTCCTCTGCAGCTTCCGCTGGCGGGGGCGGCGGCGCTCATCGACCAGCCCAGCGTCAAGTTGAACCCCGAAGGAATCTTCACCACCGAGCTCGGGTACCTGAGCTCGGACAGCGACTATTTCACCTTCGACAGCGCCTTCTTCTACAACCACGCCACGAACCTCATCGACGTCGCCCCTTTGCGCACCGTCACGGTGGGCGATCTGGCGAACCCCCAGGTGCCGACCGCAGCGAGCCGAGAGACCGGACTCTATCCAGCATTTCTCGCGAACTTCGAGAACGAGTGCCAGAAGTTCAACGTCTTCGGGGCCGAGGTCGGCGTGCGGACGTTCCCCCTGGAAGGCCTCGACGTCTATGCCAACACCACCCTCATGGACGTCATCGAGGACAGCAGCGGGTGCACGAGCGCCCAGCTGTCGCTCCTCGCCCCGGACGCGCGAACGAGCGCGGTGAAGGTCAACACCGGTGTCCAGCTTCGCACGCGCTTCGGCGTCGACGGCTCCGTCGACTTCCACTTCGTGTCGCCGCAGACCTGGGCGGAGCAGGTCGACGACCTCCAGAAGCAAACCATCGTCTACCAATCGTTCCACCTCGACTCCTACACGCTGCTCAACGCCAGCGTCGGGTACCGCTTCTGGAAGAACGACGCGGAGATCCGCGGCGTGGCCTTCAACCTGCTGGACGACGCGCACCGCGAGCACCCCTTCGGCCAGTACATCGACCGCCGGCTGATGGCCCTCCTCGCGTACCGGTTCTGAGAGGACGGCGATGAGAGCTCTGCCATCGCTCTCTCGGCTGGCTCCACGGGCGCTCTTCGTCGCGGCAGCGGTCGCCTGCGGGGCCGTGCCCGACGATCCGGGCGCGCGCATCGTCCCCGCGCAGGGGGTCATCGAGGGGACCATCGTCTATCAGGGCCCGCGGCCCTGCTCGAGCCAGGGGCACATCGTCGGCAATGCCATCCTCCTGGTCTTCGACCGCCGCAATCCCCCCCCGCCGGCCGGGCTGGCCAACGTGCCCGCCAACTTCGCCGACGTCACGGGAGACGCGCTCTTCGCCAGCGAGCCCAGGTACACGGGCGACGCCGTGTATTGCCCTGCGGACCACGGGTTCACCGATCCGGTCACGGTGAGCGCGCCCTTCACCGTCTCCCCGCTGGCCGGCGGCTCGTACGAGATCCAGGCCTTCTTCGACACCACCGGCGACTTCCTGCCGACCTTCAAGTTCCGCGATCTGCCGGAGCAGGGGGACGTGGGCGGCGGCGACATCGACACCGCCGACGCTCTCCGGGCCATCAATGCCGGCAATCCGAACTACGTGCCGCAATTCGTGCCGGTCGACGTGGGGATTCCGGAGACGTCGCCCGCGCCGATCTCGCTCGGCGGCGCCATCCCGGTGTACGACATCCCGGCCTCCGGATACGTCGCGCAGGACGTCACGGTCAGCATCGGCGCGGTGATCCCCAGCACGCGGCCGTACTTCTATGCCGGGGGCGTCACCGTGGCGCTGTCGCCGGACGACTCGATGCTGACCCCCACGGTCGTGCAGGAGTCGGACATCGCCCCGCCGAGCACCAGCGGTATCCTCGGCACCGTCGAGACCGACCCCGACTACACCCCGATTCTCACCATCCCTCAGGACCTGCAAGCCTACGCGCCGCCCGGCCTGAGTCAGTCCGGCGCCAATCTCTTCGAGCAGCCGCTCCCTCACCTCGAGCTGGTCTTCGGCGTGCCCGACTCGGCGGGCGCTCCAGCGCCGGGCGCGGCGCCGAACAGCGTTCCGGCGAACGAGCTCCCCTGTGCGACCGGCGTCGCCTGCCCCGAATCGCTGGACCCGGGCCCGATCGACCCCTTTCACTTCCAGCTTCAGGAGAGCGCGCCGGAGGGTTCGTTCCTGGTCTGGCAGAATGCCGCCTTCGACGCGGCCACGGGGACCTGGAGGCCCCTGCAGATCGCCGAGGGAAACCAGGTGCCGATGCTCTGGCCGGTGGTCATCCTCAGCAAGCTGATCGACGACGACGAGGTCGGCGGTCAGCCCGATCCGCACCACTCGAACGATCCGGCGAGTCTCACCGCGCAAGGCGGCGCCGGGCAGCCGGTGGTCATCATGCAGGGCATCACCTTTCTCGAGAGCGCGCAGACCGCGCTCGATGCGCAGGCGGACACCCTCTTCAACACTGCCGCCGCCGGCCCGGCGCTGGCCGGCACGCTGTTCGACCCCACCACCGGTCTGCCCACCGTGTTCCAGCAAGACCACCTGATGGTGGCGCTTCGTCCCTCGGTGATCTGCTTCGACCATCTCTTCGACGATCCGCCGTGGCCCGACCAGCGCGGGACGCTGGTGACCCCGTTCTCGCAAGGCGAGGTCGCCGACGCTCCCCCCAGCAGCTCCAAGCTGGGACCGATCGTTCCGCCGGACCTCTTGAACAACGGCGACCCCACGCGCTTCCAGGTCGACAACCTGGTGGGGGCCGTAAAGTACGGCTGCCTCCCCAGAGGACGCTACGCCATCAACGTGGTCTACCCCGACGGTCAGGCGTGGACGGTGCCCAACGAAACGGGGGCCTGCTCCGGAAGCGAGGGGGCCACGGACTTCGCCCATCTGACCTGCACCCTCGAGCCGCGACCGGTCCTTTATTCGCAGGGCAACCGCGCCGTGGTCGAGGTGGTGGGAGCCACCAACCCCGCGAACTGCCAGGCGCAGACCCCGAGTCCGGCCGCCGGACCCCCCGACCAGACAGCCATCGCCTTCGGAGGGCCCGCCCCGGGCGTTCCAGCCGTCTGTCTGCCGGCGCAGTGACCGCGTGCTAAAGGCTCGGGCGCGATGACCCAGCGGGCGGCCCTGCGCATCCTCGACGACACGACGCCGGCGGGGCCGCTGACGGCCGAGGTGTGCGCCCTGGTGGTGGGCAACTTCGACGGCGTGCACAAGGGCCACCAGGCGGTGCTGGCCGAGGCGGTGGAGACCGCCCGCGCGCAGGGGCTGGTCGCCAGCGTGCTCACCTTCGAGCCGCACCCCGCGGCGGTGGTCGGACGTGGGGCGCCCGCGGTGCTGACCACGCTGGACGATCGCGCGGAGCTCATGGGCGCCCTCGGCGTGGAGCGCGTCTACGTCCGCCGATTCGATGCGGCCTTCGCCAGCTGGCAGCCGGAGCGATTCGCCCGCGAGCTGGTGGCGGAGGCCCTGGGCGCACGGGTGGTGGTGGTGGGACAGAACTTTCGCTTCGGGGCCAAGCGCGCCGGGGATCTGGCGCTGCTGCAGTCGCTGGGGGCCGAGCTGGGCTTCGAGGTCCGTGTGCACGCCATCACCAGCGACGCCCGGGGCCGCTTCTCCAGCACCCGCGCGCGCGTGGCCATCGCCGCCGGCGACCTGGAAGAGGTCGAGCGTGTGCTCGGGCGACCTCACGCCCTGTCGGGGCGGGTGGTGCACGGCGCAGAGCGGGGGAGGACCATCAACTTCCCGACGGCGAACATCGCTCCCGTCGGCGAGATGCTGCCGCCCGACGGCGTGTACGCGGTGCGCGTCGACCTGCTGGACGACGACGGGACGGTGACGACGCTGCCCGGGGGCGTCACCAACATCGGGCTGAGGCCCACCGTGGGCGGGGGCGGGCGCACCGTGGAGACGTACATCCTCGGCTTCGCGGGCGACCTCTACGGCGAGCGCCTGCGCCTGCACCTCGTGGCACGCCTTAGGGGCGAGCAGAAGTTCGCCGGCCTCGACGAGCTGAAGACGCAGATCACCCGCGACTGCATAACGGCCCGAGGGAAGCTGGGGCTGCCGGAGTAGCGCCGCTTGCCTCCAGTGCGCCGCCAGCGTTAAGACTAACGCTCCATGACCCGCGCCGAGCTCGACCGCCTCGACCGCGACTCCCTCGTCGCACGCGCAGAGGACGCCGGCGTCACCCGCGCGCGGATCCTCACGCGGCCCGAGCTCGTCGACGAGCTGCTCCTGCGCACCACCGACGACCCCGCCGCCAAACAGAAGGCGCGCGGCCTCTTCGGCGTGGCGCGCGACCTTCTCGCTCGCGTCGTGGAGCGGGGACTCAACCGGCCCGAGGCCGCCGACCGCATCCGGACCCTGGGGGGATCCCGACCGTCCCTCCGCAGGGCGCCCGCCGCGCTGCCCACGCTCACGCTGGCGGAGATCTACGCCGCCCAGGGACACCGCGACCGGGCCATCGAGACGCTGGAAGGAGTCCTCTCGCGCGAGGCCGACCATGCGGCAGCCCGTGCGCTCCTGGCCCAGCTCCGCGACGAGGCCTTTCCCGTGCCGCCCCCGCGCCTCCCGCCGGAGGAGGAGGAGCCTGCGACGGCGCGCCTGGAGGACGCGGGCGATGCCCTTTCCCCGGTCAACGGGGCGCCCGACCCCGAGCCGTCGCACATGCTCGACGACGCGCCCCTCCCCGAGCGCTACGACGTCGACGAGTGCGTGGCCATCCCGGTCGACCCACGCACGCTCTATGTGTACTGGGAGGCGCGCGACACGACGCTCGCACCCATTCGCGCCACGCACCCGGGTGGAGCGCTGGCCCTCCGTCTCGTCGTGGTCGTGGCCACCTGGAACGGACCGCAGTCGTCGGTGCGCGACTACCAGGTTCCGCTCAAGTTCGGGGACTATTTCGCGCGCGACTTGCCCCCCGGAGCCATCGTGCGCGTCGCGCTGGGCTGGAAGACCGGAGGCGCGTTCGTCCCCATCGCGCATTCGCCGACACTGGAGACGCCTCCCGATTCCCCCTCGCCGCTCCTCGCGGACGTGCTGCTACGCTGGACCCCGCAGGGGCCCCAGCCCGTCCAGCCGGGCGATCCCGCCGCGGCGGCCACCGCGCAGTCCATCGGTCTGGTGCGGCGCGAGGAGACGATGACGAGGCTGGGCAGCGAACGAGGAGAAGGATCTCTCGGATCGAGCGAGCAGTGGATGCAGGTGGTGGGGCGGGCGGTGACGTAGAGCGAGAATCCGGGGGCCTCCGCCGACCGGCGACGCGATCGATCGAGCGACTCACACCAGATCGAACGGATACCGCCCATCCACGTAGGTCTTGCTGGCGACGGCCTTGCGCAGCTCGTCGTCGTTGCGGTCGACGGCCACGACCAGGTGCTCCAGCCGGCGCTCGGCGGCGGCGACGAAGATGCTGGTGAGATCGATCTCGCGCCGCGCTCCCTCCTCGCTCCGCTGCTCGATCGCGCGTGTGGTGCGCGAGATGCAAGCGGCGATGGAGTAAAGGTCGATGGCCATCTCCGCGATTCGCTTCTGCGTGTACTGCATCTCGGCGATGTCGCGCCCGTGCTTGCGGAGAACCTGGGCGGTCACGCGCGCCAGCTCCTGCACGTACTCCTCGAAGACCCCCGCCTCGCGACCCAGGAGCGGGTGATGGCGCGTCATGTGCTCGCGGCCGAGGACCGTCCGCGCGCGGCGGATGGCGAAGTCGCTCAACAAGCCGAATCCCTTGATGGGCTCGCGCATGGCCCGGGCCACGTCGACCAGCTCGCGCCCCGGGCCCTGCATGCCGGAGAGGGCGATGAAGGCGCGGAGAATCTCGTTGGTCCCCTCGAAGATGAGGTTTACCCGCGCGTCACGAAGGAGCCTCTCGTACGGGTACTCGGCCATGTACCCGATGCCGGCCGCGATCTGCAGCGCCTGGTGGATCACCCGCCAGCACGTCTCGCTGCCGACCACCTTGCAGATGGCGCTCTCGACGCTGAAGTCGGCGATCCCGGCGTCGACCATCCCGGTGGTCAGGTAGGTCAGGCTCTCCAGCGCCCAGGTGTCCGCCATCATCGAGGCGACCTTGTCCTTGATGAGCCCGAACTCGCCGATGGGGCGATTGAAGGCGCGGCGATCGTTGCATCGCTCGACCGCCAGCTTGATGACGCGCTTGCACATGCCGAGGGCGCCGCTGGCCAGGCCCATGCGCCCGCTGTTCAGCACCTCCATGGCCACCTTGAAGCCGCGACCCGGCTCGCCCAGCACACTCGAGGCGGGGACCTTCACGTTCTCGAAAAAGACCTCCGTGGTGGAGCTACCGCGGATGCCGAGCTTCGGGGCGTTGGGGCCGTTCCTGACGCCCCAGGCGCGCTCCACGAGAAAGGCGGTGATCTTGGGTTTGGTCCCCTCGTCCGCGGCCGACGTTCGCGCGAACACCGTGAAGAGATCGGCGATCCCGCCGTTGGTGATCCAGATCTTCGATCCGTTGAGGACGTACCCGTCGCCGCGTTTCTCCGCGCGCGTCTGGATGGCGCGCGCGTCGCTCCCCGCCCCCGGCTCGGTGAGGGCGAACGCGGCGACCATCTCCCCGGTCGCCAGTCGCGGGAGGTAGCGGTCCTTGGTCTCGGGAGAACCGAAGAGCAAGAGTCCTTTCACGCCGAGGGACTGATGGGCCGCCACCGTCACCGCGACGCTGGCGTCGAGCGCGCCGAGCTCCTGGAGGACCCGCGCGCAGCCGGTGGTGGAGAGACCCGCGCCCCCGTAGCGCCGGGGGACGAGCATCCCGAAGAGGCCGAGGTTCTTCAGCCCGGTCATGACCTCGGCGGGAATACGCTCCTCGCGGTCGATGTTGGCCGAGTCCACCCCATCGTGAAAGTATCGGCGCGCTCCGTCGAGGATGGGACGCAGCGTGTCGACCTCCCGCGCGTCGAGCTCCGGCCAGGGGAAGACCAGGCTCTCGGCGATGACGCCGAAGAAGAGGCTCTTCATGAAGGACTGCTCGCGCATGCCCATCGGAGACCATGGCACGTTTTCGCGTTGCGGGTGCGGCCTTGCGTTGCTAGCCACATAAGGGAAAGAGGGGCTAGTGACGCGCAGACTCGACCGATTCCGGCAGGTGCTCGATCGTGCGCGGGCCCGGCGAGGGATCGCGCTGATGGGCGTCTGCAACGTCACCCCCGATTCGTTCAGCGACGGCGGGCGTTACCTGCAAGAGGAGGCGGCGCGCGCCAAGGTGGACGAGCTCCTCTCCGAGGGGGCGGACCTGGTCGACGTGGGGGGCGAGTCGACGCGCCCGGGCGCGACCCCGGTATCGGCGCGCGAGCAACTGGCCCGCGTGCTGGGGGTGGTGCGCTACGCGGCCGATGAAGGGGCGTGTGTGAGCATCGACACCACGAGCCCGGAGGTGGCGGCGGCGTGCCTCGACGCGGGGGCCTGCGCAGTGAACGACGTGTCGTGCCTGCGCGACGAGGAGCTGGCCAAGGTGGTGGTGGCGAGCGGGGCGGCGCTGGTGCTGATGCACGCGCGCGGGACGCAGCAGGACATGCGCGGCTACAGCGCGTACCCCGACGACGCCTATGGCGACGTGGTGGCGGACGTACGGGACGAGTGGCTGGAGGCGTCGGAGCGCGCGGTCGCCGTGGGTGTGCCCCCCGAGGGGCTGGTGATGGACCCGGGCCTCGGCTTTGCCAAGAACGCGCGGCAGAGCCTGGAGCTGCTGCGACGACTCGACGAGCTCACCCGCTCCCTGGCGGTTCCCGTCGCCGTCGGCGCCAGCCGCAAGTCGTTCCTCACCAGCGTCGACCGGGGCGCCCCCGCGGATGCGCGCATCGGTGCTTCCCTGGCCGCCGCACTCGGCGCCGCTCGCCGCGGCGCCACCATTCTGCGCGTGCACGACGTCCGCGCGACCGCGCAGGCCGTCGATCTCGACCGCCTCCTCGAGGCGCGCGGCTCCCAGGTTGGTCACGCCTCCAGCGCCGCCCGCGGCGGTCGCGACGACGCGAAGGGCCCCTAGACCATGCTCGAGGGCTTCCTTCACCTGTTCACCTGGCGCTCGGGCAAGGCGCTGCTCGACGTCGCCGACATTCTCTTCGTCACCTACGTCATCTATCGCGCGTTGCTGGTGCTCCGTGGGACGCGGGCCATGCAGATGGGGTTTGGCCTGGGGGTCATCTTCCTCGTCTACGTGGTGTCCAAGTGGCTGGGGCTCATCACCCTGTTCAACCTGCTCAACGCGCTCCTCTCGTCGGTCATCTTGGTCGTGGTGGTGGTCTTCCAGAACGACATTCGGCGTGGGCTCATGCGCGTGGGCTCGCGCGCCTTCGTGGGCGGGCTGGCGCGGCAGCAGGAATCCAAGGCCATCGACGAGGTGGTGGCGGCAGCGACCGAGCTGGCGCGTCATCGCATCGGGGCGCTCATCGCGTTCGAGCAGGACGCGAACCTGGACGAGTTCGTGGTCGGCCAGGGAACGCCCCTCGATGCGTCGGTGCAGCGCGAGCTCCTGGTGAGCCTGTTTCTCCCGGACAACCTGAACAAGCTGCACGACGGGGCGGTGGTCATCCGCAACCTGCGCGTGGCCAAGGCGGGCGTCTTTTTTCCCATGCCGGACACCAAGCTCCTCGACAAGTCGCTGGGCTCGCGGCATCGCGCCGCGCTGGGCATCACCGAGGAGACCGACGCGGTGGTCGTCGTGGTAAGCGAGGAGCGCGGCAGCATCAGCTTTTGCTTCAGCGGCAACATCGTGACCAACCTCGACGGGGCGTCACTCAGGCAGGCGCTGCTCGGGCTCTTCGGCCAGAGGCCGCGCAAGCGCCCCGTCAAGTCGGCGGCCAAGCGCCCGACCGGGACCGTCACGCAGACCGGCACGGGGAGCTTTCGCATCACCATTCCGCCGCCGAGCCTGGGCGGCGACGGGCGCGAAGGCGGCGTGCAAGTGACACGGGGGCAGTTCGGGCCGGCGGGCGAATCGGGAAAGGGCGCGCACGCCATGCCCCCACCTCGCGGGGAAGCTACCGGACGGGACAGCGTGCCGCCCAAGAGCGACAAGGATCCGACGTCGCTCATCACGCGCCCGATGGTGTCGGCCAAGCCCATCGAAACGCCCGGGGCGTCGCCGGCGCCCGAGCCGCCCAGCGGTCCCCGCGAGGAGTGAGCGATGCCGTCGGCCCACCCGTTGCGCTCGCTCGTCACCGAGAACCTGAACCTCAAGCTTCTCTCGCTGGCGTTCGCGCTGGTCCTCTATTCCCTGGTGCATGGGTCGCAGGAGGCGCAGCGCTCGATGCTGCTCAGCGTCGTCGCCCTCACCCCGCCCGACAGCTCGAACCGCGTCCTCACTACCCCCATCCCCGCGCAGATTCGCGTGACCTTCCGCGGGCCGCGTTCCATCCTCGACGAGCAACACACCGACGACATCGGCAATGTGCAGCTCGATCTGCGTGGCGGCAACGAGCCGCGCATCCAGGTGGACCCGTCGATGATCCCGGTGCCGCCGGGGCTCAAGGTGGAGCAGGCATGCTTCAACATGGGCGACCAGTGCAAGCCGGAGATCACCCTGACCTGGGAGGACGTCATCGTGCGCGACGTGCCCATCGAGGTGGGCGTGGTGGGGACGGTGGCGCCTGGGTTCATGGTCAAGGGCGCCCCCACGGCCGAGCCGGCCGCGGTGCGGGCCCATGGGCCGCGGAGCGAGGTGATGGTGCTCCAGCGAGCACGAGCCGACGCTTTCGACGTGACGGGGCTGGCCGAAGGAAAGCATTCGCGGCAGCTCGCCGTCGACCGCGCTCCGGGGCGGGTGACCTTCGACGTGCCCAGCGTGGCCGCGACCGTCGACATCGCGCGCGAGGTGGCCGAGCGCCCCTTCACCAGGCTGGCGGTGGTGGCCATCGGTCGGCCCAACGCCAAGGCGCAGCCGGCCGAGGTGGACGTGCGGCTGGTGTGCCCCGCCGAG
>Ga0302326_10003894_pt1 | contig 34937 bp, 32 predicted proteins | sample Palsa_T0_3_FD_202264 | JGI IMG/M metagenome (GOLD analysis project Ga0302326, IMG submission 202264) | Peat permafrost microbial communities from Stordalen Mire near Abisko, Sweden - Palsa_T0_3 | ecosystem: Environmental > Terrestrial > Soil > Palsa > Peat permafrost | place: Sweden: Abisko...
GGTGGCGGTAATTACATCAACTTCATTGCTCCGGGAATCATTTCCATGGCCATATTGTTCAACGCCGTGTTCTCGGGAATCGAAATCATCTGGGACCGCCAATTCGGGTTTTTGAAGGAGACGCTGGTCGCGCCCGTGTCACGGTTGTCGATCGTCGTGGGGCGAACGCTGGGCGGCGCCATTGTGGCTATGACCCAAGGCTTGGTGGTTTTCGTTATCTGCCTGCTTTTCGGATTTCGGGTGCACAGTACACCCATGTTGCCCCTGGCAATTCTGTTCATGTTTCTGATCGCGCTTCTGTTTACCTCGATCGGAACGGCGGTCGGATCGGTGCTACAGGATATGCAGGGGTTTCCCTTGATCATGAATTTCCTAGTGATGCCGCTATTTTTTTTTTCAAACGCGCTTTTCCCGATGGCCGGCTTGCCGAAGGTGCTGCAGGCAGTGCTGCACTTAAATCCGGTGACGTATGGCGTCGACGGGTTGCGAGGAGCGCTGGGCAGCGGCTTCGCGTTTGGCTGGCAGACCGACCTGGCAGTGCTGGGATTGCTGACCGCAGTCCTGCTGGGGATCGGCAGTTATTTGTTTTCAAAGATTCAGCTGTAGAAATAGCGAGGAAAACGGCGAAGCAGGACGAACCCGACGACGTGACCAGCCCGCGGGCGGACGCCCGGATGCCGGCCGAAGATTGCGTCAGCCTGCCTATCCTATGAACTGAATCTCGGCCGGACCTCGACCGAGCCGCGCTATTGCGTTACCGTTTTCGCTGCGTCGCCGACCTTGAATCCGGAGCCGGAAACTGGATTGCATACCGCCGAGACATCGTCGACGTCGGTAACCTTAACGATCCCGACCGGCGTAGTCATGCGGCGGATCACCTGGCCCGTGGTGGGGTCCTTGATTTCATGCGTGATACGCTCAATGGAGAGCTGATCGCCCACTTTTATTCCCGACTTCGAGCCCACGTTTAGCACTACCTGGCCGCCGTCGACGGCCGCCACCAGCCCTTGCACGATAATCGTGCGAACGGAAAGCTTGGTGTTGTCGGCGATGATCCCGGCGCTCATCTGCTCGACGGAGGCCTTCACCGCTTCTCCAAGAATCGTCGCTTCGAAGTCGCTGGAACCGAAGTCGACGTTGCCGCCGCCGAATCCGCGCCACCCACCTCCGCCACCGGTCAGGGATGTGCTCGATCGCGAAGAAACGCCGTGGCCTTCAGCCACCCCCAGGATTTCGGCTGTATCAATATCGACGATGCGCGCGTCGACATTGACTATCGCCTTTGATTCCTTGTGCGAGAAGCCGCCCAGCCCAAAGCCTCCGAAACCACCGCCTCCGCCCCCGACACCCGTATTCTTCGTGTCATTTCCAAATTGCGTAACGCTGCCGACGATGATGGCATCGACGCCCAGGATCTTGCCAAGTTTGGCGGCCGAGTTCGGATTGGCGCGGTCGCTGTTCGAGAAATTTTGCTCGGCCATGATCTTGTCCAGCGCATTGCGCTCGATCACGGAATAGGTGCCGTCCTGAACCAGATGCTTCACCAGCAAGTCCGTGATGGCTCTGCCCACGTCGACGTTCGCGCCCAATGCCGCAGTCGCCTGACTCTGCACGGCAGCGAAATCAAAGTCGAAGACCGCGACACGCTTTTTGCGACCCTGCGCCGGTGCGGGAGCGCCAGAAGGAGCGGGCGCAGCAACAGCGGGCGGCGGCGCGCTTTGCGCCTGAAGATCAACGGACGCCGCCAAAAGAAATACCAGGAACAATAAGATCCCAAAGATTTTCTTCATAATCGGTCTCCACTCCACAATCCCCGGGGGGATGGGCGATCAGCCTAACTTGGAAAGGAATGGTACTGGCGCGGCATCGTGGCTGTCAACCTGCTGTTTAGGGCGGCGTGCCACGGTTAACAGTATCGTTTCCTGGAGATAGTTCTTGTCTATTCGTGAATGAGCGACGGCGGGCGATAGGGGCCGAATTCGCTCCCTGCCGCCCGCCCCCTCGACGGTTACTGAGCCTGGCCGGCCTGCGCCTCGGTCTGGTCAGCGGCCTGCCGTTGCTGCTGCAAATCGCTGCCCGCGTTCTGATCGGGGTCAACCTGAGCATCGGCTACGGGCGTTGTGTTTGTCGCTGGCGCGGCCGGTATTCCGTTCTTGCCTTGCTTGTCCGCGAGCGTCTTCAGTCCAGAATCAATTTGCTCGTTGAAAGCGTTGTGCATGTCCTGGAGGTCTTGCACGCCAACAGACAGTTTCGCACCCGACGGGCAATCACTCCTCTGACTGCCCGTTACCAGCACGCCCACGTTCTGGTTCTGATCGGGCGTATCGTCGATGCGGGTGAGAACGTCGCCCTGTGAGAGCGAGCAGGAAGTCCCGTCGGCGGTCTGCTCGCTCAGAGTGCTGGACACGATGAACGTGCGAAATGCGGGATCAAGCGCAGCCGGCGTTTGTTGGGCGCTCGCGGGCGGTGGTGCGTTTGGCGTTGCGGCAGCGGTCTGCTCGGCCGCCAACTGCGCCTTCACTTCATCGGCAATCGCTTGCTTCACTTCCGGCGTCAGGACGACGCCACCACCATTCTGAGCGGGCGGCGGGCCGGCATCGCCTTGCGCCTGCGCCCCCGCAGCCTGCTCTTGCTGTGCTTCATAGGCAGCCTGCAGGTTCTGAGAAATCATATAGTCTGTGAGCCAAAGCGATGCGGTCGCATACACCGGGTAAGGAGTGAAATAGTATCCGTAGGCCCCATACCAGGGAGATCCTCCCCAGCCCCACGAGTAAACAACCGGCGATGCCCACGGTGAATACGCCCAACCGTAGAACCGAGCCCCATAGTAGTAGGATGGCGCATAGCCATAGTAGAGACCGCCGTGCCAGTAGTAGCCGCGGTAGGCTCGAGCATAGTAGCGGCCGTGATCCATGTAGGTGCGCCGCATGTAGGGGTGACCGCCCCGGTTATACGGATGCTCGACGAAGCCGCGGTGAGCGCCCATGTTGACCACCCGGCTGTGATCGGCGCGCTCTGACACGATCGTGCGTCCGCCACGAGCCCCGTGATTAATGGTCATTCCTCCCGAGTGGATGGAACTAACCCTGCCATTAGAATTGAAATGCGTAACGGTTCCGTTTCGTGACGTCACGCTGGTCGTCCGGCCGGTTCGATTGACTTCGGCGCGGCTCCCGTCCGCTCGCGAAACAGTCCTCGTGCCGGCGGACGCATTTCCCCCGTTACGGGCCCCCAGACCAGACCCGCTGCCCCCACCGTGGGCGTTCCCCGCCTCGTTGCCATGTGCGTTCGAACCCAGCCCGCTGCCACCACGCGCGTTCGAACCCCCTCCAACTCCGCCATTGCGCGAATTCAGACCCGACCCCGCGCCGCCACTGCGGGTGTTTGCGCCCCCCGCAGCGCCGCCAGTCGTACGCGCGTTGTTGCTGCCACGGTTGTTCCCAAAACCGCCGCCGCTGGAACTCCCACCGCTGGCAGAACTCCCATAGGGATTATGCCCAGATGCACCAGCGCCGCCGCGCTCCGTGTTTGCATTGGAGTTCCCATAGGTTCCGTAGGGGTTATGCGAAGACGTGCCGGTCGATCCTGTGCCGCCACGCTCCGTGCTTGCATTCGAGTTCCCGTAGCTTCCGTAAGGGTTACGTGAGGAGGTACCAGTCGATCCTGTCGTGCCCCCATAGGGGTTACGCGTGGCCGAGCCGGTGTTTCCCGTGTTTCCTGTGTTCGTGTGCGTGCCGCCATTCGACCCGCCCGATGGCGCATTGTTGGCACGTGGCGCAGGGGCGCTGTTGTTGTGCGGCGCAGGGGGCGGCGACGACGAATGATGCTGGTCGTGCTGCGCCCAGACCGGGGCCACCATTAGTAAAAGAGCGGTAAAAACGGGCCACTTCCGCGGGAAGTTCTTAGAGCAGATATTGAAGTTCATGGATTCCTCCCAAGCGTGCGAATATTTTCAAAAGTAACCGGCGAAAAAGTGCGGCCCCCCGTCAAATAAGGTAGAGATGCGCCGAGCTGCGTGCGTGCTTCAGCGAATCGAATCATAGGGAGGCGATATTACAGCGCCGAGAATATATTCCCAACGTTCGCTGCCTGTCAATCAGCCATGTCAACGCGTCGGCGAGCCAGATAACGGTGTAGGGCATACATAAGAGTGTCGCCCTACAGACGCTTGCGGGAGCGGCCGCGCCAGGCGTCCTTGGCGCTTTCATGGTACGCTCCCATTTTGGCGTCTCCGAAAAAACGCGCTCCCCGGCGGCTTCCGCAAAACTCGGGGGACTAGGGTTGAGCTGTGCTCGAATCCCTGAAGGGCACGATTCTTTTCATCAGCGCGCTGTTCCCAGTGGTGAATCCGCTGGGAGGCAGCCCTATATTTCTCGCGCTCACGCGCGATTATTCGAGTTCCGACCGTACGGAGCTCTCGCGCCGCGTCGCCGCAAACAGCTTCTTCCTGCTCGCCGTGTCATTCCTGGTGGGAGCCCAGGTCTTGGCGTTTTTCGGGATCTCGCTTCCAGTAGTGCAGGTCGGAGGCGGCTTGGTCGTGGTCTCCACCGGCTGGGCCATGCTGAATCGTCCGGAAGAAAATGACCGGCAAAGCGCCGGGCACCATAAAGTCGATCGCGACGACATCTTCAAAAACGCCTTTTACCCGCTGACAATGCCGCTGACCGTCGGCCCCGGATCGATTTCGATTGCCATCACGCTCGGCGCAAACGCGCCGCGCCACGTGGGATGGGACCTCCTGCCGCTTATTCCCGCGTTGATCGGATCATTGCTCCTCGCTCTGAGCGTCTTCATCTGCTACGCCTCGGCCGGGAGATTGGCCAAACTTTTTGGTCCAACGGGGATGAGCGTGATCTTGCGGCTCACGTCGTTTCTGCTGGTGTGCATCGGCGTGCAGATTCTGTGGAACGGAGTTAAAGCGCTGCTGAGGACGTTATAGTTGGAGTCCACCTAACTTAGAAACTGGCGGAGAGGGGGGGATTCGAACCCCCGGTAGAGGTTTAAGCCCCTACAACGGTTTAGCAAACCGCCGCCTTAAGCCTCTCGGCCACCTCTCCGCGGCTGTCGCGGGCATAAGTTTACGTCAGATGCCACGAAGTTACCATGGCCCACCCCAGGGCGGCAGTCGCGCTGAATTCCTACAGTTGTTCACTCCGACTTCTCGACCTCCCAGGGCGACCGTCCTCGGCGCTCTGCCAAACCCCTTGGGCAAGACTTCCCGCCCGTACCGAACGGACAATCGCGCCTCCGTGATATGCAACCCTAGCAGGGGGTTCCGGTATCATCCCCAGTATGACGGCCCAGCCCGTAGCGACGGTCCCTTCTGCTCCAGCGGCCACCTTTCGATTTTCTGGCGCGCTTGCGGGCGCTGTGGAACGTTGCTGGCAAAGGGCTGACCCGCCAGAAAAGTGGGGGATTTCACGGGCGGAATTCGAAGCTGCGCTCGAACGCAGCGCTGGATGTCGATTCACGGGATTTTCGAACGATGCGCCCAGCGACAAGCAAGTGGAAACGTATCTCGAAAGCCTGCATGCGCGCGACTTGGCGCTCGCACGAGCGTGCAGCTTAGGCAACGAAGCCGCGTGGGACTTTTTCGTCGCGGAGTACCGGCAGGAGCTTTACCGGACGGCGCGCGCGATCGTCCGCCATGGGGATTCGCGCGATCCGGCGGCGCGCGAGCTGGCCGATTCGCTCTATGCGGATCTCTACGGCCTGCGCGAATCCGCCCGCGGCAGAAAGTCTCTCTTCGATTATTTCCATGGACGCAGCAAGCTGAGCACTTGGCTGCGCGCGGTACTCGCGCAACGCTACGTGGACGAAATCCGGCGAGCGCAGAGGACCCAACCCATCGAGAACCAGGATGGCGAGGAACGCGTCGACGTCGCGAGCCAAGCGGCGACTTCCTTGCGCAACATGGCGCCCGACGGAACACTCGCTCCGGAACGCGCCAAGCACATCGCGATTTTGCAGGTTGCACTCGTGACGGCGATCGCCGCGCTCGCACCGCGCGACCGCCTGCGGCTTGCGTATTACTATGCGGACGAACGCACGCTCGCCGAAATCGGGAGATTGATGGGCGAGCACGAAGCTACGGCATCGCGCAAACTCGATCGCACTCGGCGCGAACTGCGCCGGACAGTGGAAACGGCATTGCGCGACGGGAAGAAACTGAGCAACGCGCAAGTGCAGGAGTGTTTCGAGCGCGCACGCGAGAAGTGGCCGTTTGATCTGACCGGGCGTTTGCGGTCGGGATGATCGGACACGAGTGACGCAGGATGCGCAAGATTTCATATCTCGCACGTTCTAAGTAGACAGTCTACGAAGGCGGAGAGGATCGCAGCATGGCTGCGCGAGAGTCAGACCAGGCGACTGAGAAAGCACCCGACAAAGCAATGGACGGGTTGCTGCGGGAAACCCTGCGGGACGCCGTACCCTCGTCCGGCCCTTGCCCGGAACCAGAAATCCTCGCAGCCTATTTCGAGCGGACGCTCGACAAACAGGAAACCGCGGATTACGAATTGCATTTATCTCAATGCGCGCGCTGCCGGGAGCAGCAGGCGGCAATGGCTCTCGCACACGCGCCGGCGCGGGAAACCGAAAGCGAAAAACCACGATGGGCATGGCTGTGGGATTGGCGCTGGCTCGCGCCGGCAACGGCTGTGCTGGCTGCGGCGGTAATCTGGTACGGCCGAAGCACGGAAATAACGGCGGAGAAGCATCCACAGCTGGCCGTAGCAAGGTCCGAGCCCGCGGAACCGCCGGTATCTGAGAATGTTCCTCTGGCGGCTGAAAATAAGCTTCTGCCTCCGCCCCCGCCGCCGAGCAGTCGAGCAATCGGCGCGCCTGAAAAGACGGAACGGGAGCAGAGCGTCTCGCGGCAGAAGGATCTTCTGACTCCGACGGATCGGAAAGCCGCGGATGAATTTGCCAGCAACCTCGAAACCGACGCATTGAAGAAGGAATCGGAAGATGTGCGTCGCGACGCGAACGCGCCGAGCTCTGCCGGAGGAGTTCCGCCGTCTGCGCCCGCGCCTGCTGCTCCACCTGCGTCATCCGCCATGACCGCTCAGAACTCGGTTGCAGTAGATGCGATTGCGGGCGCGGCGGCGTCGAATGAAGAGCCGGTCGCCGCAGCGAAAACAAAGCAGGCGGCTCCGCTTGCGCTGGCGAACCGCAATGCGAATTTTGCGGCGTCGAATCTCCGTTCGCGCGAAACGCTGGTACTGGTTGGCACGCCGAATCCACAGATTCTCTGGCGTTTCGGATCGGCAGGGCTGGTCGAGCGATCCGTCGACGGTGGCGCGACCTGGGCGGGGCAAATCCCCAGTGCCGGCGCGCAGCTCACGGCGGGCTCCGCTCCGGCAGAAAAAATCTGCTGGCTGGCGGGCCGCGGAGGAATGATTCTGTTAACCACGAATGGGGCCGACTGGAAGACGATCACGGCTCCTGCCAAGATGGATTTTTCCGCTATTGTGGCGAAGGATGCCTTCGGGGCAACCGTGACCACCACCGACGGCCACAAGTTCACTACCGCAGATGGCGGCGAGACCTGGAGACCCGCATCCTAGAGCGCCCGAGAGCTCCGCAATCTCCACAAGCACCGCTAAACTGCCTCAAATATTCCTGCAAGAAATTCCACCCTCCTCGTTCTAACTCCAGCAACTGATTTCGGGAGGAAATGCCCATGCCATTACGCATATCAAGAAAAGCCATTGCTGCCACACTCGCCGCGTTCCTGATTGTCTTGCCGCTAGTTGGGAAAGTCCCGCGGGTACATGCCGCCTCGGCGGTGGTCGACCCGACAGCCGCGAGAGCCGATGCTTCCGCGACGACAGACAAGGATCAGACGGAAGTCTCGGTAACCGTTTACAACTCCAATCTGGCCCTGGTGCGCGACGTCCGGCAGATTCACCTGCAATCGGGCATCGCTCCGCTCCGTTTCGAGGGCGTGGCCGCATCGATCAATCCCGCGACCGTGCATTTCCGCTCGTTGAGCGATCCGGCGAAGCTGAACGTGGTCGAGCAAAACTACGAATACGATCTGCTCGATGCGCAAAAGCTGCTGCAGAAATATGTGGGGCGCGAAGTCACGTTCGACGTGGCCGGCGTGGAATCCAAAGCGCTGCTACTGGCGGATAACAATGGCCCGGTGTGGAAAGTGGGCAACGAAATCGTCACCGGCCTGCCTGTGAGTTCCTATCGCTTTCCCGAGTTGCCCGGGAACCTGTACAGCCAGCCGACGCTGGTGTGGACATTGGATAACCGGGGGGCCGATGCGCAGCGCGTGGAAGCTTCCTACCTCACCAACAACATGAACTGGAGCGCGGACTATGTGCTCACCGTGGGTCGAGACGAGAAGGCGGCGGACCTCGACGGCTGGGTGACGCTGGTCAACAACAGCGGCGCCGCCTACAACAACGCGAAGTTGCAACTGGTGGCAGGCGAAGTGCATCGCACGGAGCCACAATTCCGGGCCGAGCGTGACGCGCTGGTGAAGTCAATGACAGCGAACGCCGCAGCGCCGCCGCAATTCGAGCAAGAGGGATTTTCCGAGTATCACCTCTACATGCTCGGGCGCCCCACCTCCATACAAGACAAGGAGTCAAAGCAGATCAGCCTGCTCGCGGCAACGAGCATCCCCGTGGAAAAATATCTTTCGGTCGAGGGGCAGCCCTACTACTATCGCAACCCGCAGGGCATTGGCAACGCGATTCCCCAGCCGGTGAAAGTCTTCTACCGCTTCAAGAACGAACAAAAAGGCGGATTGGGCATGCCGTTGCCCGCCGGGACGGTACGCGTTTATCAAGCCGATTCGAAGGGTGGCGTGCAGTTCGCGGGCGAAGACGCAATCAGCCACACACCCAAGGACGAAACGCTGCGGATCTACGTTGGCAACGCCTTCGACGTGGTTTGCGAACGCAAGCAAACCGACTACAAGAAGCTGGGCGGAAATCTCTACGAGATGGAATATCAGATTGTGTTGCGAAACCACAAGGACACCCCGGTCACGGTGGAAGTGCGCGAACCGCTGGGCGGCGACTGGGAAGTAGTCAATTCCAACTTCCAGTGGACGAAACTGGATTCCTCGACAATCGGCTTCCAGGTTCCAGTTGAGAAGGACGGAGCAGCGACACTCGATTACCGCGTTCGCGTCAAATGGTAATGGAAAGAGAAGGAACTAATTGCCGCGCGGCCTGATTCTTACTGCTTCACCGCGGAGTTCTGGTCGACCAGGGAGAGTTCATGGGCGAACAGAGGATTCGCCGGGAATTCCGCGGTCAGGTCGGCCAGCAGCGCGCGCGCTCTCTCTGTCTGGTGTTCGCGCTCAAGGGCAAGCGCCAGCAGGATTTTCGCGAAGGGCGCAAGATAGTGCCCGTTTTGGGCCGCCATTTCCAACTGATGTAGACCCTTCGCTCGGTCACCGTGCACGTTATCGAACCATAGAAAGGTGCGCTTGAAACCGGACATGGAGCCGACGATGTAGTTACTGGCTCCGAGGGCCAGGTAGGCGTCCTGCGCGGAGGGATCGGTAGCCAGAAGGGTGGCTGCCTCGCTCTCGGCCTGGCGAATCAAATGCACGCTGGCCAACTGCTTCTTGATAATCAATCCGTCGTAATCCGCTTCCATGCCGTCGGTTATGGTCAGAACCAGCAGGCCGCGGGGATCGTGCGCATTGGAGCGCAACAACTGCTTGGCGATCTCGCGAGCGGCATTATTGGCATTCACGAATGCGTCATTACGATTGTCCTCCGGGCGGCCGTCGACGCCGCCGAGGAGCTTGGAATCGTTCAAAAAAAAGGCTGAGCTGAAGACGCCCTTGGCGTTCAATTCTTCGAAGAGGTAACTCGCCGCTTCGGCGGCCTTGCCGAGCGGATCATTGGGCTGCTCTTTCTGGCAGGCCAGAAAGTCCAAGCGCGCGCCACTGAAATCGAGTTCGTACATCTTCCGGAAACCGGAATCGAACTGCACCTTGCTTGCGATGTATGGATCGGGAGGGACGGAGCCGGTCTCAGAGGTTGTAGCTTGGCATGGCGCACCTGCAGCGCACGTCATTGCAAGACAAGCAGTAATAGCGATTTCTTTCAGGCGCATGGAAGAGTAACTTCCTCGATTGGCTGTCGGCAATAGTCTCACAATTCTGAGATGCCAGGCACTATTGTATTCGAGTCTGCTGTGCCTCGACAGGTTGCACGCGAGGGGCGTTCTTAAGCGTATCGGGCGCCGGAACAGGCAGGGGCCCGTTGTACACGCAGCCTCGTATATTTTGATAGAGTTGAGCCGGCTCATGATTCCGATCTGAGCGCGTTTGGGATTACGATTCGTGCAGCCGGCAAAATCGATACATGAAGCAGATCATAGACAAATTCATTGAGTATTTGCGGTACGAGCGTAACGCCTCGCCAAACACCATTCGGGAGTACCGGCGCGACACGCGGCAGTTCGCTGCGTTTCTGACCCCGCCAGGTGAAAAAACTCTCTCATTGAACGAGGTCGATCACCGTATTATCCGTGAATACGTCAGCTCGCTCTTCGACCAGGAGTTGGAGCGCTCTTCGGTCGCCCGCCGGCTTGCCTCGTTGCGCACTTTTTTTAAATTTTGCGTGCGCGAAAAAATTACCCGGCAGAATCCCGCCCGTCTCGTCAGCACGCCCAAGCTTCCCAAACGCCTGCCGCCTGTGCTGACCGAGGAGGAGATGGGAGGCTTTCTCGACAGCCTGGCGAATGACGCGCTGGCGAGCAAAGGCAAGCGCAAACAGCCCCCAAAATCCAAATCCACAGAGCAGGCCAAGCTAATACTCAAGCGGGACCGCGCGATTCTGGAACTGTTGTATGCTTCCGGCCTGCGCGTGAGCGAGCTGGTGGGCTTGGATCTAGGCAGCGTGGACCGCCGCGGACAAATGCTTCGCGTGCTGGGAAAGGGCCGAAAGGAGCGCGTGGTGCCGTACGGATCGAAAGCTCAAACAGCCCTCGAGGCGTACTGGCCCGTACGAGATCAAATCTTGCTAAAAGCAAAGGGGACTCCGGCGGCGCAAGCGGTATTCTTGAATCACTCCGGCGGCCGTCTGACCGATCGCTCGGTGCACACGCTTGTCAGGAAGTACGCGCGGCTCACTAACGTGAATTGGGATCTTCATCCCCACTCACTCCGCCACGCCTTTGCCACCCACTTGTTGGCCGATGGGGCCGACCTCCGCGCGATTCAGGAGCTGCTGGGCCACGTTTCTCTTTCGACGACGCAGCGCTACACGCAGGCCAGCATCAAGCAGTTGATGGAAATCTACGACAAGGCCCATCCTCACGCATGAGACACAATCGCAGCAAGGTGCGGCGCATCGGCGTCCGTATCGCGTTCTTCATTTTCCTCGCCGCCGCGTCGGCTGCCGCCCCGATGGCGGCTTTCGCGCAAACGGACGAAATCCAGGTCTATGACGCCTCCATCGCGCCGGTCGGCATATTCAACCTCACCTTGCACAACAACTACACGCCCAACGGGTTCACGACGCAGCCAACGCCCGGCGCCATCATCTCGAACCATTCTTGGAACGGTGTGGCCGAATGGGCTTACGGCGTGACGGACTGGTGGGAGCAGGGACTGTATCTGCCGCTCTACAGCGTTTCCGAAAAGCGCGGCGGCTCGATCAACGGTTTCAAGATTCGAGAGCTATTTGTCAGGCCCCATGCGGACGATCACACGTTTTTCTACGGCGTGAATTTCGAATTCAGCTACAACCAGCGGTGGTGGAATCCCAGAGTTAGCAGCCTGGAGATCCGGCCGATCATTGGGCTGCACTTGAAACCCTGGGATTTCATCATCAATCCCATCGTCGATTCGGATTACCTGGGCGGATTCAAAGGCCTGGACTTCGTGCCTGCGGGACGCGTGGCATACAACTTCAATTCCAAGTGGGCGGGCGCCATCGAGGAATACGCCGACTACGGAACTCTGCGAAACTTCTATGGGCTGCAAGGCCAAACACATCAGATATGGGCGGTGACCGATTTCAGCAGCAAAACCGTGAATGTCGAGGCAGGCATTGGTTTTGGTCTGACGAGCGCCAGCGACAAGCTGACGCTGAAGCTGATCCTGTCGCGTGATCTCAACTCAAAACCTTGGCCGCCGAGCCGGCGCTAGCCAGCGGCGATCGCAGACAATCCTAAGTTGTTGCATCGATTCTTAGTGAGGGCTTGGTTGTGCCGAAGACGGCTAAGCGCGCAAAGAACCTACGGGGATGAATCCGCTCGGGGGACGCGACGTTGCGCCCGGCGGTGGCATGTTCGCGCGATTCACTGGATTATAGAGAGTATCGCGCTCGATGGGTACGCGCCCGGCGGCGCGAATCAACCTTTCCAGCTCGGCGCGTGTAAGTCCTTCGGGAGTGGTCGCGCCGGCATCGTGGTAAATCTTTTCTTCCACGACTGTGCCGTCCAGATCGTTCGCGCCGAAGTTAAGCGCGATTTGCGCGATGCGCGGCGTCAGCATGATCCAATATGCTTTGATGTGATCGAAATTGTCGAGCATCAGCCGTGACACGGCAATTGTCTTCAGCGCGTCGAAGCCCGTGGGCTTGGGCAGATGCGCCAGGGCAGTGTTCGCGGGATGAAATTCAAGCGGAATGAAGGCCACGAAGCCGTGCGTGCGGTCCTGTGATTCCCGCAGGCGCACCAGGTGATCGACGCGCTCTTCCAATGTTTCCACGTGGCCAAACAGCATCGTGGCGTTCGAACGCAGGCCAACCTCGTGCGCGGTGCGCGCAATTGTGAGCCACATCTGCCCGGACACCTTGTGGTCGCAAATGATGCGCCGCACGCGCGGATGGAAAATCTCAGCGCCGCCTCCGGGGAGCGAATCGACGCCCGCTTCTTTCATCTTCAGCAGCGTGTCGCGAATAGAAAGCTTCGAGAGGCGCGCGTAGTAGTGCACTTCGACCATGGTGAATGCTTTGAGGTGCACTTGCGGAAAGCGGCCCTTCAACCCGCGAATCAGATCGAGGTAATAATCGAAAGGAAGATCGGGATGCAAACCGCCCACGATGTGGAATTCCGTGGCGCCTTCAGACACTCCCTGCGCCGCACGGGCTACAACCTCATCGAGCGCGAAGGTATAAGCGCCGGACGCGTCGGGCGACCGGCCAAACGCGCACAGTTTGCAGTGCGCCACGCACACGTTGGTGGGATTGATGTGCCGGTTGACGTTGAAGTAGCAGATATTCCCGTGGCGCTGCTCGCGCACGTGGTTCGCGAGCCAGCCCACCGCCAGCAGGTCGTTCGACTCGAAGAGCGCCAGGCCATCCTCGGCGGTTAGGCGTTCACCGGCAAACACCTTCCGGGAGACAGGCTCAAGACGCGCGTCGGAGATTCTAAGGTTTCCGCTCATTTTCAAGGACTTAAGGCCGCGTAACGACAGCCGCAGCGCCCCAGAACAGCAAGAACAACAAGCTAATATAGCCATTCACAGCGAAAAACGCAGCATTCATTTTGCTCAGGTCGTTTGGCTTCACCAGGGAATGCTCGTAGGCCAAGAGCCCCGCGACCACGGCTATCCCGGCCCAGGCCGGCCAAGCGAGCTGGAATATCCAGGCCAGCAGCACCAGCAGCGCGACCATGAACGCGTGCATCGCGCGGGCAATCCCAAGCGCGCGGGCAATCCCAAACCTCTTCGGAATGGAGTAGAGGCCCGCGGCGCGATCGAATTCCACGTCCTGGCACGCGTACAACACGTCGAACCCGCCTACCCACAGCGTGACTGCGGCGCAAAGAATCAGCATGCGCACATCAAGAGAACCGCGAATGGCAATCCATGCGGCCAGCGGGGAAATCCCCAGGCAAAATCCCAACACGAAATGCGACCACGAAGTGAACCGCTTGGTATACGAATAGAAAAACAGAATCGCGAGAGCCAGCGGCGCCAGTTCAAGCGAAAGTTTGTTCAGCTGCCAGGCGGCGAATACAAGAACCGCGGAAGCAGCGACCGTGAACAGCCAGGCGAATCCCGTGGAGAGTTCGCCGGCTGGAAGCGCGCGATTGGCCGTGCGAGGGTTACGGCGGTCGTATTCGCGGTCGGCGATGCGATTCATGGTCATAGCGGCAGAGCGCGCGCCGACCATGGCTACAACGATCCACAAAATCTGCCGCCAGGTCGGCAGGCCACCTCCCGCGCGAGCCGCCAGCAGCGCTCCGACCAGCGCAAACGGCAAAGCAAACACGGAGTGCTCGAACTTGATCATCTCAAGCACGATGCGAATGCGGTTCCTGGCCATGAGTCTAGCGCTTTCCCTTCCACCGATATTGCTTCTCCTGCGGGAGCCCGATCTGCGCCAGCACGCGGTAGGCGAACTGCTCGACCAGACCCTCAATGTCCTTTGGGCCATAGTAAAACGCGGGCATGGCCGGCATCACCGTGGCTCCGGCATCGTGCACGCGCAGCATGTTCTCGAGATGAATGCGATTGAGCGGCGTTTCCCGCAGACAAAGAACCAACGGGCGGCGCTCTTTCAGGCAGACATCCGCCGCCCGCGTGAGCAGGTCGCCCGCCGTGCCGGCGACGATCAAGCCCAGCGCGCCGGCCGAGCAGGGCGCCACAACCATGGCGGTCATGGGAGCGCTACCGGAGGCAATGCTCGCGCCAATGTCTCTATTGGATAGGGATTCGATTTTCTTTGCGGGCGTTCCGGTCAGCAGTGAAGCGAGCTTTTGTCCGTTCGACGTGGAGATGCCCAGTTCGGTCGAGAGAAGCCGCAGCCCCGCTTCGGTGGCCACCAGAAAAACCCGCTCCACGCGCTTGTCGGCGTCAAGCAGCTTCAGCAGCATCCGCGCATAGACGGCGCCACTAGCGCCGGTCACACCCACGGTGATGATCGAACCCTCGGTTTTCTCAATGGCCATGGTCGAAACTTCGAGTCTAGGCAGGCGCTTTCGGCAAAGTCAAGGCAAGCGCCGTCGTCATAAGTGAACAAAACACGAAGGCCCCGAGCAGTACCTGCTCGGCGAGTACTAATACGTTTGTACTCCAAAACGGACAACTTCCGAGCCACTCAAAAGCTATCCTCTGAGCCATTCTCGCTGTCAGCGCCGGCGGCTAAGCTTCCATTCATGGACAGCTATCGATTCTCTTCACAGATCCACGTTATTGGTATTTCACTGTTACTGGCTGCCGTCGCTCTCTTGGCTGGCCCCCCGGTTCGGGCGCAGCAGCAGGCAACGCTTTCTGCCCGCTACGCAAAGGCCGCTTTTCTATCCCTGCTCGCCATCGAATCCGACACATCCTCTCCTCGCGATACGACCGCGGAAGCGGCAGAGACCAGTGCGGCACAAGCCCAAATAGAGGCCGCAGCAGCAGCGGGGATGAGCATACAGGAAGAGTCGACGACAAAGATGCTTCGCCAGATTCATCTCTTAAAACTTCACGATAATAATCTTCTGATGGCCTATCGAAAACTGACTGAGATCGAGAGCGCCGAGGATGCGTCTGACATGGTCATCACAAAGATCAAGAAAGCTTACGCGGTATCTGAATTTGCCAACAATGAGGCGGCAATTGAGAATCGCGAAGAGGCCTGCTTCGGGCAATTGGAAGAATCCCTGCGTCACCGTTCGGCTCAAACCGTAGCGGCCTGCTCCGAATGGATTCAAAAGGCGAAACTATCTGACAATGGTCCATCGAGTCCGCGGCCAACGACGAAGGAAATTGGAAACGGAGAAAACGCCGGACTAGGTAACGCGCTGTCCACGTCGCGACGGTGAGACGGGCGAGCGCGGTAGTCTTCAGCCACCGACGATAAACACTGCCTGCACGGTGATACTCCTCATAAAACCTGTCTTGAACGCTCGCGCGCGGACGACGGTTGGACCCGTAAGCTTGATCGGTCCTTTGTACAGCATGTCCGACGTTGTCGGTTCGGATCCGTCCAGCGTGTAACGAATTCCCGCGCCCGCTTCATTCTCCCCTAGCGCAACGTCTACATCTTTGTCGTAATTTCCTCCGCCCGGAGTAATCGTGGGCGGATCCAATACCTTTGGACCGGGCATACTTTGAATCCATTGCCGCAGCAGCATCACCGATTGCTTGTCTACGGTCTCATGAGCCAGCGGCGGCATTTCGAATGTGTCTACCGAATTTACCCTCATGAACAAGATCGAACGCCAGATGTCGTTCGGCGAGACGACCCTGGGCCGGTCGATGCCCTGATCCAACACCACCGGGCCATTCACCAGCTCCTGTTTCGCCAGCGGCGTATCGTATCGCGCATCGAAGTACGCGACCACGCCTCCCGGACGATGACACTGAGCGCAATTCGCATCCAGGTAGGACCTCGCACGATCTTCCAAACTTCGCGTCGAATCGCCGGCTGGCGCAAGCTTCGCAAAACTGGGCAAGGCCGATTCCCTTAACTTAGGGCTGAACAGGCCAGCATGGTTCCATGCGCGCAGCTCATTGTCGCTAACCCCCGATGGATAAGTGAAATTGCGATTTAGCTGCCGAGTCTTCACGCCCAACACGCCGCCCGCATTTGCCGTATGGCACGTGTGGCAGTCTTCTCGGCTTGGGTAGTACCAAGTCTGCATTCGTTCGCCCGTCGCCGTTTTGATCGGGATGTCTTCGGTCAAGCTCGCGTTCAGGAGGTCGGCATCGCTATTGTCGGCGCGCCATTTATAAGTAACGCCATAGACGCCGCCGGCGCTATCGCACACCAAAAAGCGGGTTTCGAGGCGGCGTTTCGTCGTAGGGTTGGCTTCGTCGGTCGATAGCTCAAAGTTCTTTACAAATACGGTCCCTTTTGGAAATTTCCACTCGCCCGTTGCGGCAAACGATATTTTGCCGTTGGGCACTGCAATCCAGCGGGATTTGCTTGCACCATCCGACCAAAATGGAACCGTGACATCGTATGGGATTAGGCTCTCGCTCGGAATCAGCTTGCTAACGTCATTGAACGCGCCGGTCTGAGAAAGAAGCGGAGGGAAAACGCCATTTTCGCGCTGAGGCATTCGCAGGTAGGCCTTCGCCTTAATGTGCGAAGTCAATCCATAGGGTACGGAGGCATTTTGCGCTGCGAAACCCGTGACGAGCAACAATGCCACAACAGTTAAGGCGGAGGCGCACAACCTCGTTCGCTTGCTCCCTGCCTTAAACCGACTCATCCGTTGCTTTACCGTCCCGCCTCCAATCAGCATCTTGGTTACCAGGTATCTCGCGTTCAGCTTATCCCGATCGCTTACTTGGCATTCGGCACTATGGCCACACCCCACGGGCTTTCGCCTGCCTTAACGCGGGTAATCTCCTTCTCCGTCCCGAGATCTACTACCGACACATCATTCGACGGTCCGTTGGCCGCGAAGAGGTACTTGCCGTCGGGCGAAATTGTGATGCCCCATGGACGTGTGCCCACCTTGATTGTGTTCAGCACCTGATATGTCATCGCGTCAACAGCTACCACCGTGCCCGCGCGGCCCGTGCTGACGTAAACCTTCTTGCCATCGGGTGCCACCATTACGTGCATAGGCCGCGAACCTGGCGGCAGCGTAATCGATTGCAAGATTTTGTTGTTCCCGGTATCGAGTACGTTCAATAGCCCCACCGACTCCGACGGCACAAACGCACGTGACCCATCCGGCAAGAAGTCGACGCTACGCGGGCGCGGGCGGACATTCAAATGCGCAATCGTTTTGTAGCTCGTCGTGTCCACCACAAAAACATCCCCGCCGGTTTCACAAGTGATATAAAACTCTTTCCCATCGGGAGTAGTTTTCACGCCTTCGGGTTCCCGGCCGGCAACAACGATATGTTCCACCTTGCCGGTGGCAATATTCGTAACACTCGCCGTCCCGACATCTTCGTTCGATATGTAGAGCTGCTTCCCGTCGGGGCTGAGTGAAAACTCTTCGGGGTCGGAACCGGCAGAAATCTTACGGATTACCTTCCTTTGCGCTACGTCGACGACACCAATGCCATCGGCCGATTTGTCGGCATTGGCGTTGTCATCGTCGTCGTTGCCCTTTTGGAAGATAGGATTGCCATTGGCGTCAAGTTGTGGCGGCGCCTCGATTGGTGTGCCGCTCAGAGCCACGTAGACCGTGCTGCCATCGGCGCTCGAGTGAATTCCCCGCGGGCGTTTTCCCACAGGTATCGTAGTCACTACCTTGAAATCGGCGCCGTTTATGATTGTGACATCGCCGGATTTTTCGTTGGAGACGTACACCTGATAATTGGCCGTCACACCGCCTTGCGCTGAGACTCTTCCCAAAAAGACAAGCTTTGGAACTGCCACAAGCGCCGCGAAAACAATCAGCCCACCGGTGAGCTTATATCTTCCCAAGGTGACCTCCCGTCTTGAAAATCAAATGGGGGTTACGAGAACCTAGCCGCTATACAGCAAGACTAACATACAGCTGCCGCAGCGAATACGCCGCACGTAATCGGGAACTTAGGCACTACCACCGCCCTCGCTTGCCGGGCTTTCCCTTTGCGACAAATGAACTGACACGCCGGTTGACGCCGCCCGCAGGCGATTCTAGGCTGGTCCAGTCACCCCGCGTATACCAATGGCTATCGACGACGATCTGAATCAAATCGAGCGTGATACTCGCACTCTGAAGATCGAGTACGAGCAATTCTTTGGTGGGGGCAGGTCCCGGCCTCCTACCGACACGCAGTGGCGCGTCGAGAGCCTCTTGCGCCGCTATAACGAGCGCACTGCGGAATTGAGCTTCGGACAGCGTTTCCGGTTCAACAACCTTGCGCAAACCTATGCGAAATATCACGACATGTGGCGGAAGAAGCTGATCCAAAAAGAAACTGGCACCAAGCAGCACCATTTCGGTGCAGCCGCCAAAGCAATCGAAGCGGAACGTGCACGAAAAGCTGCCGAGCGGTCCGTGCCTGCCGATGTTGCCGTAGCAGTTGCTGAAGCTGGGAAGCCCGTCTTTGCACAGTCTTTTGCCAGCGCCGAAGTCGAGGCCCATAAAGTGCAGGCGCTGTACAGCAAGCTGATTGAGGCCCGCACCGAAACGGGCGAAAGTGCCGGCGCGCCGACTCTGAAGGACTTCGAGCGATTCGTTCACCAAAAGACGAAAGATCTTAAAGACAAGGGCGGCCGTGAGGTCGAATACACCGTCAGCATCGAGGGCGGCCGCGTCAAGCTGAAGGCCCGCATCTCCGCGTAGCGCCGCTCTTCACAAGTTTTCCACCGCAACCTCTTCCGAAATTTCCCGCAAACGCATACACTGACCCGCTTGTTGCAGTCCGAAACTTGGAGCAGTACCGGAGGCAGGGTGGCCATCGAGCGGGCGCTTATCAGCGTATATGACAAGACCGGTGTAATTGAGTTCGCGCATGAACTCGCTTCTCTGGGGATCGAAATTGTGAGCACTGGCGGCACAGCCAAGCTGCTGAGGGACTCTGGCATCGCCGTGCGCGACGTCGCCGACCTCACCGGATGGCCCGAGATGCTGGGCGGGCGCGTAAAGACGCTGCATCCAAAAGTGCACGGCGGAATTCTCTTCCAGCGCGGCAAGCCCGAGGATCGCAAGCAGACGGACGAGCATGGCATCGTGCCCATCGATCTCGTGGTCGTAAACCTATATCCCTTTTCCGCCACTGCGGCCAAGCCCGGTGTAACTCCGGAAGAGCTCATCGAAAACATCGACATCGGCGGACCCGCCATGGTGCGTTCCGCGGCGAAAAATTTCCAAAGCGTCGGCGTGATCACAGATCCCGCTGACTATTCGCCCATCGCCGGCGAGTTACGCGAGCGCAAAGAATTGAGCCTCGCGACGCGGCTTGCGCTGGCGCGAAAGGCTTATGCTCGCACCGCCCGATACGACGGTGAAATCGCCACCGAGCTCGAGCGCCTTGCCGCGAATGGCGCGGTTTCGCTTGGCGCGCTCGAAAAATTGCCGGAGCGCATCCATATCGCGCTCGAGCGCCGCCAGGCGATGCGCTACGGAGAAAATCCCCATCAGGCTGCCGCGCTTTACGTACCGGCTGGGCAAGCGTTGTCCGGTCTGGCGGCTGCCAAACAGCTCCAGGGCAAAGAACTTTCCTACAACAATCTGGTGGATCTCGACGCTGCGGCCGCCCTGGTGACCGAGTTTCGGGGCCCAGCGGTAGCCATCATCAAACATAACAATCCTTGCGGCGCCGCCGAGCAGGATTCACTCGTCGATGCGTATCGCAAGGCATTGGCGTGCGATCCAGTTTCAGCCTTCGGCGGCGTGCTGGCTTTCAATCGCCCGCTCGAAGCCGCAACTGCCGAAGAAGTAGCCAAGCTGTTCGTCGAATGCATTGTCGCGCCGGGCTACGACGCGAAGGCGCGCGAAATCTTCGCAGCCAAGAAGAACTTGCGGTTGCTGGAAATGCCGCAGCAGGCTTCCGCGGAAGGATTAGTGCTGAAACCGATTTCCGGCGGCGTGCTGGTGCAAGAGCCGGACGTACACGAACTGGCGGAGTCCGATCTAAAGGTCGCCACGCAACGGGCGCCTACCGACGCCGAGATCCGCGCGCTGCTGTTCGGCTGGAAGGTGGCCAAGCATGTGAAGTCCAATGCCATCGTTTTCGCGCGCGAAGGGCAAACCGTCGGCATCGGCGCCGGACAGATGAGCCGCGTCGATTCCGTTAAAATCGCGGTCATTAAGGCCGCTACCGCCGGGCTTTCGCTTCAAGGAAGCGTGGTGGCGTCCGATGCGTTTTTCCCGTTTCCCGATGGGGTCGAGGAGGCGGGAAAAGCCGGCGCCACGGCGGTCGCGCAGCCTGGAGGTTCCATGCGCGATCAGGATGTAGTCGCCGCGGCCGATAAACTCGGCATGGCCATGGTATTCACCGGCGTGCGGCACTTCCGGCATTAAAGCGAGTGGCCATGCCCGAACAAAGCAACGAGCAAAGCAAGCCTGCGGGGCTCAATGGCCTGCGCGTGCTGGCGCTTGAGAGCCGTCGCGCCGCGGAGATGGCCAAGCTTATCGCCAACTACGGCGGCCAGGCGATTGTTGCGCCATCGATGCGCGAAGTTCCCATCGAATCCAACACCGAAGCGCTGGATTTTGCCCGCACGCTCATGGCACACGGCTTCGACATGGTCATTCTGTTGACTGGCGTCGGCACGCGAGCTTTGACGCGAGTAGTTGAAACCATTTACCCCCGCGAACAATTTGTCGCGGCGCTCTCTCGCCTTGTTGTTGTGGCCCGAGGACCCAAACCGGTTGCGGCACTAAAAGAACTAGGTGTGCCAGTCACCGTGGCCGTGCCCGAGCCGAACACTTGGCGTGACCTGCTGGGCGCACTCGACGAGAGGCGCGATCTGCTCCCACTCGACGGGCTGCGTGTTGCCGTGCAGGAATACGGCAAACCCAATCCCGAACTACTGGCCGGCTTGCTCGAGCGCGGCGCGCGCGTCACTCGCGTCCCGGTGTATCAGTGGGCGCTGCCCGAGGATACCGCTCCGTTGCGCGCCGCCGTCGAGGTCATCGCACGCGGTGAGGTAGACGTCGCGCTCTTCACCACATCGATCCAGGTGCAGCACCTGCTGCTCATTGCACAGCAGGCCAACCGCGAGGCAGATGTGCGCCGCGCATTTGCGCGCATCGTCGTCGGATCCATCGGCCCGGTCACTTCGCACGAGCTTCGCGAGGAGGGTATTTCCCCAGACTTCGAGCCTCCGCATCCGAAAATGGGGTTCCTGGTGAACGAAGCCGCTCAGCGCGCCGCAGCCCTACTCGTGGAAAAACGCCGGAATCCAGCCTGATGTTCGTCGCTGAAATTGGCTAAGAGAAAGTCGCGGCCAGGCGACGGAAGGTTTGGGTGGGGGGAAAGCCGCTGCCTGGCCGCTTCGGCGAATGCAAAAATACTAACAGGCGAGCAGCAAACCTGGTTCGTCGATTATTGAATGGGGACTATTCGTCTTCCAAATCCGCGAGAAATATAAACAAATTGTAAAGATCAAGCGGCGCGCTATTTTCGCTTGCGCGAGCCGCGCCGGAGGAACTCCTCGAAAGAAACTTCACTCGCCAGCCGCTGCAGCAGCACGCGGCGCCGCTCGCGCGGTATTTTCTTTTTCATCAAGCGCTGGCGCACCGCACCGATCTCCTCGACCCATGCGGCGTATTCCTCGCTGAACTCCTGTTCGAGTTTTTTGCGGATCCGCTGGGCCAGCGCCGGGCTTCGTCCGCTGGTCGAGATTGCAATCAGCAGCCCACCGCGGCGCACCACCGCACCATAGAAAAAATCGCAATGTTCGGGATCGTCAACGGCGTTGCACAAGACGCCGCGCCGACGCGCCTGGGCCAGAATCCGCGCATGTAGCGCGCCGGAAGACGTCGCGGCGATCACCAGAAACGCGCCAGCCAAATCCTCGGAGCGAAATGCGCGCCGCTCCCAAATGATTTTTTTGGCCTGCGCCCAAATTTGAACGCGCTCAGTGGCCTGCGGCGCCACCACGCGAACCTTCGCCCCAGCGCGCAGCAGGCCCGGGATTTTTTCCTCGGCCACCGGCCCCGCGCCAACCACCACGCAGCGGCGGCCCTCCAGTCTCAGAAACGCGGGGAAGAGAGTCATCGCACTTCTTCAGCGCAGGCTTTCGCCGCGCACGAGGTCTTCGTAGGTCTCGCGGCGCCGCGCGATCTTGAAACGCCGTCCCTCGACCAGCACCTCCGCCGCGCGACGGCGCGCGTTGTAATTCGAAGATTGCGCGAAGCCATAAGCTCCCGCCGCCCACACCACCAGCAGGTCTCCCGTTTTCACAGGGCCGAGCGAGCGGTCGCGCGCCAGAAAATCTCCCGACTCGCAAACGGGACCTACTATGTCAACGCGCGAGAATTTCGAACCAGCGCTCGCATCGCGCGCCGCCGGCGTGATCGCATGCGTCGCGTCGTAGAGCACCGGCCGAATCAGATCGTTCATCGCCGCGTCCACAATAACAAACGTCTTTCCGCCATTCTCCTTCACATAAAGGACGCGAGTCAGCAGCACGCCGGCCGGCCCGGCGATGGCGCGTCCCGGCTCGACCAGCAGCCGGCAGCCCAAAGGCCGCACGATTTCCGTCAGCGCTCGCGCAAAGGCCACCGGCACAAGGGGCGATTCGTCCGCGTAGCGAATTCCCAGCCCGCCGCCAATGTCGATCAGATCGAGAGCAACGCCCTGCCGCGCCAGGTCCCGTACGTACGACGCCAGCCGTGTCAACGCGCGCCGGTACGGAGCCGCCGACACGATTTGCGATCCGATATGCGCGCTGATGCCCCGCCACGAAATCCAGCGCGAGAATTTGTGCTCGAGATACAGACGCCGCGCCTCGCTCCAATCGACTCCAAACTTATGATGATGATGGCCGGTCGAAATGTGCGGATGGCCGCCCGCCATCACATCTGGATTTACGCGCATCGCTACCGATGGACGCCGCCCGCCCGCGGCTACGTGTCGCGCCGCTTCGTTCAGAAGCAAGTCAAGTTCCGCAGCTGATTCGACATTGAAGAGCAGGATGCCGCCGCGCCCCCGCGGACGCATCGCAGCGCTCGCGCCGTAGCTGAGCCCGGCCCGAATCTCTTCGCGGCTCTTCCCCACCCCGGAAAAAACGATGCGCTCGCCGGTCACACCAATGCGCCGTAGACGGTCCATCTCGCCGCCAGAAACCACGTCAAAGCTGCTCCCTCGCCGCGCCAATATCCGCAACACAGAGAGGTTCGAGTTCGCCTTCACGGCGTAGCAAATGGTGTGCGGCAACGAACCAAAGGCGCGCGTGAGTCCGAAATAGGCAGCCTCAATGCTCGCGCGGCTGTAAACGTACGCCGGAGTTCCCGCCGCTTCGGCGATGCGCGAGAGCGGCACGCCCTCGCAGTAGATCTCCTGCGTGCCCGTTTTCTCGGCCGTCTTCCCGGCGCCGCGCCAGGCATACTCCGGCGTGTAGGTTGTGGGATCGGCGCCCCGGGACGCTGCGGCGGGCCGGCTCGATGATGAGCGCGTCGATTTCATGGCGCACCATCATACAAACTCTCGTGGGAAAAGCTAGGCGGCGGCCGTAGGCGACAAAACCGGTCGATCGCAAACCGTGCATGATGGTCATACCAAAAGTTGATTCTACCGAACGCAAATTTGGATTGGCCCGCTATTCGCGGGCATGCATACACTGGCGCCATGAAAGAATTCTCTGCTTCCGACGCGTTCCTCGACATCGACTTTTTGCATGAACTGGGAAAGCGAATGTCGGCTGCGCCGATTTCAGAAAGTCTTGGAAAGGTTGTGCGGTTCATTTCGACATTTGTGAAGTGCGACTCCTGCTTCGTTTACATCTTGGACGGCAACGAGTTAGTGCTGCGCGCGTCGCGGAATCCTCACTCCGAAGCCCTGGGGCAGCTGAGAATTCGTGTAGGCGATGGCGTCACAGGTTGGGTCGCGGAGAACAAGAAACCGGTGGCCATCGCGCGCAAGGCGTTCCAGGACCCCAGGTTCCGGGCTTTCAACGAGCTGCCCGAGGATCAATACGAGGCGCTTCTCTCCATCCCGATCATGTGCCGCGAAAAGCTGGTGGGGGTCATCAACGTCCAGCACAAGCAACCTCATTTTCACAGCCGGCGTGACATCCAATTGATCTCCGTGATCGGTTTCCTCATCGGAGCGGAAATCGAGCTGACGCGTCTGGAAGAGCAAAATCGCAAATTTTCCAAGAGGAGTCGAATCGCGTAGGACAATTCTCGGTTCAAGGTAAATGCTATCAGTGCATCCAGGTTCTTCGCCTAGCGATTGTATCGTGTCCGAATTCGCAAACCCGCCCGAAGGCCATTTCCTTGACTTGGATCACTGCGCCCCGCTAGAGTGATATTGTTCTTGGTAGAGGCGCGGAGGCCATCAGTAGCCGGGTTGCGGTTCCGAACAGCATCGGAGACCAGGCGAAAGGGGCTTTCAGGTTTTTCGTTCCGCCGAAATCGTTCCGACGGCTGTGGCCGGGACGATTGGGGGATGGGCACAAGAGCCTGTCCACTGTCATCCGCTGCAAAACGGATGGAGCGCTATCGAGGAGCGAAGAACCGAGCCTGTCCTCGCGTATCCTTCCCTTCTCCTTGCGTTCCAATCCATTGATTGCGAATAGGTCTAATTACGTCTGAAGTCCCGGCGAACCTGACTGACATGAACGTATTCGAGCTAACTCGGAAGCTGGTCGACATCGAGTCCATCACGGACAACGAGGCGGGCGTGGGCACCTTTCTGCTCGACCACCTGGGCAAGCTGGCTTCTCGCACCGGGGGGCAAGTCGAGCGGATGGACGTCGAGGCCGGCAGGTTCAACGTGCTGGCCTGGTGGGGCGTTCCCGCGGTCACGCTTTCGACGCACATGGACACCGTTCCGCCGTTTTTCCCTTCGCGCGAGGACCATGAGTTCATCTGGGGGCGAGGCTCGTGTGACGCCAAGGGCATCATCGCCTCGATGATTGCCGCCGCCGAAGACTTACTCGCCGGTGGCACAAAGAATTTCGCGCTTCTCTTTGTTGTTGGCGAGGAGCGCAACAGCGCCGGCGCGGTCGTGGCCGCTCGCGCGCCGCGCGGGTCGCGTTATCTCATCAATGGCGAGCCTACGGAAAACAAGCTGGCGCTCGCTTCCAAGGGCGCACTGCGTTTTGAGGTCGTTGCGCAAGGGCGTATGGCTCATTCGGCGTATCCGGAGTTGGGGGCCTCCGCCATCGAAGCGCTGCTCGACGCGCTCGAAGCCGTTCGCCGCGTTCCGCTTCCCAGCGATCCGTTACTCGGCCCCTGCACCGTAAACATCGGCACTATTTCCGGAGGCCGCGCGCCCAATGTCATTGCCGACGCGGCCAAGGCTGAACTGCTCGTGCGCCTGGTCGGCGATCCCGCGCCCATTCGCAATGATTTCACGCGGGCCGTCGGATCCCGCGCGCAACTGAATGAGGTGCTGTGTATCCCGGCGCTACACTTTCGAAATGTGGATGGGTTTCCGACCAGCGTCGTGTCGTTTACAACCGACATCCCAATGTTCGGCAAGACGTGGGGCGAGCCGCTGCTGATCGGCCCGGGGAGCATTCACGTCGCTCATACTTCAGAGGAGCGCATCGCGAAGCGTGACCTTTCCGAGGCGGTGAAAATCTACGCGCAGCTGGTGCGGAAGTTGCAGGCAGCGTGAGAATCGAACAGAACCGCGCGATCCGGGCCGCACTGCGCGATAATGTCCGGCACGGCAGCGGCGCGTTCGGCAAAATAGAAACGGGACGACAGGGCACATGAATCTCGCAATTGTTGGTTATGGCAAAATGGGCCGGATGATCGAGCAGTTGGCGCCGGAATACGGCTTCGACGTAAAGCTGCGCCTCGACATCAACAACAATGCCAACTACGAGGGGATGACCAAGGAGAATTTTCGCGGCATCGACGCAGCCGTGGAATTCTCGACGCCCGGCACGGTGCTTGAAAATATTGACCGGCTCGCGCAGCTCGGTGTGAACGCCGTCATCGGCACAACCGGCTGGTTCGGTGAAATCGACCGTGCCCGCGAAGCGGTTGCGCGCGGCGGCACGGGCCTGGTGTGGAGTCCAAATTTTTCGGTGGGCGTGGGAATCTTTCTCGAACTCGTCGCGGAAGCGGCCCGGAAAATGGCGCGGCAGCCGGAATACGGCGCATGGGCCTGGGAAATTCATCACGCCACAAAAAAGGACGCGCCTTCCGGCACGGCGCTGGCTATGGTCGAGCGCATGAAGCAGAGCGGCTATGACCGCAAGGTCGACATCAGCAGTAGCCGCGCTGGAACGGTTCCAGGCACGCACGAGGTTGGTTTCGATTCAGGGGCGGACACCATCACCATCCGGCATACGGCGCGCAGCCGCGAAGGTTTTGCGCGCGGCGCACTGCGCGCGGTGCACTGGGTAGCGGGGAAAAAAGGATTTTTTGATTTTCGCGAGATCGTCAGCCAATTGGAATAGGCCGGCGAGAAGGAGATACGTAAATGTTTACCGGATGCGGGACAGCGCTGGTCACTCCGTTTCGGGAGGACCTGTCGCTCGATGAAGACGCGTTCAGGCGCCTGGTGCGCCGGCAAATTGATGCCGGAATCAATTTCCTTGTGCCCTGCGGCACCACCGGCGAAAGTCCCACACTCAGCCACGAGGAGGCGCGCCGCGTCGTGCAAATCTCGATCGAAGAGGCGCGGCCCAAGAAAGTTCCGGTGCTCGCCGGCGCCGGCGGCTACAACACCGCGGAAGTGATCGAGCGCGCGCGGGAATGGCAGTCGCTGGGCGCGAACGGCATCCTTTCCGTCAGCCCGTACTACAACAGACCCACGCAGGAGGGGCTTTACCAGCACTTCAAGGCCATTGCCGCGGCCATCTCGTTGCCCATTATTCTCTACAACATTCCGGGGCGCACCGGTGTCAACATCGAGTCCCCCACGGTGAAGCGCCTCGCGGAAATCGAAAATATCATCGGAGTGAAGGAAGCCTCGGGAAATATTTCGCAGATGGCCGCGGTGCTGAGTATGGTGCCGGAGAGCTTCCTGGTGCTTTCCGGAGATGATGGCATCACCATTCCGCTGATGTCTCTCGGCGGCCGCGGAGTAGTTTCCGTCATCTCCAACGAAATTCCCACGGAAATGACGCGTCTGGCCCAACTATGCCTCTCGGGTGACTTCGCAGGGGCGCTCGCCGTTCATCGGCGTTACTTCCCGCTGATGGAAGCGAATTTCGTCGAGACGAATCCCGGGCCGGTGAAAGCGGGCATGGCGCTGATGGGCCTGCTCGAACCCATATTCCGCCTGCCACTCGTGCCGCCTAAGCCGGAAAACCTGACGAAAATCCGCAGCGCGCTCGAATCTGTCGGGCTTGTGCAGGGAGCCTATGCTGCACGTTGAAATCGAGCGGCTGTTCGGCGAAAACCCCGAGCGCTACACGGACGATCACTTCCATCTTTTCCAGCGATTCAAGGACGTGCTGAACTCCGGAGAGATTCGTGCGGCGGAGCCTGACTCCGGATCTCCCACAGGGTGGCGCGTAAACGCCTGGGTGAAAAAAGGTATTCTCCTGGGTTTCCGCATGGGCGCGGTTGTCGACATGTCCATCGATGCGTCGCGCCAGCCGTTTTTCGACAAGGGCACTTATCCGGTGAAATCGTTCGACGCCACGTCGGGCGTGCGCATCGTTCCCGGAGGATCGAGCATTCGCGACGGCTGCTTCGTCGGCAAGGGAGTGACATGCATGCCGCCGATGTTCATCAACGTGGGCGCGTATGTGGGCGATGAAACGATGGTCGATTCTCACGCGCTGGTGGGGAGTTGCGCGCAGGTGGGACGCAAGTGCCACATCTCCGCGGGGTCGCAGATCGGCGGCGTGCTCGAGCCGGTCGGAGCCATGCCGGTGATCGTCGAAGACGATGTGCTGGTCGGCGGAAACTGCGGCGTGTACGAGGGAACAATCGTGAAGCGGCGCGCCGTGTTGGGAACCGGAACAATACTCAATCGCTCGACTCCGGTCTACGATGTGGTCAATGGGAAGGTTCTGAGCGCCTCGAGTGACCATCCGCTGATGATTCCCGAAGGAGCGGTGGTCGTGGCCGGCTCTCGGGCTATCACGCACGGCCCCGGTAAGGAATGGAATCTGTCGCTCTACACGCCGGTGATCGCGAAGTATCGCGACGCGAAGACCGACACCAAGGTTCAGCTCGAAGATTTGCTGCGCTAGTAACCGGCAGCGCTTACCCGACGAGTGGCCCTTTTTGATTGTGTGAGTATATCGCCGGCCAGAAATAGAAATTCCGGATGAGGAGGGCAGCAGAATGAGGAAGCAAGATTTTGTCCGCCTAATTACCGCACTGGCCGCTGTTACTGTATTTATCCCGACAATCGCAGCGCCGCAATCCGCAGCTCCTCCTGTTGCCGGGCCGGCTCGCCCTCAGATGCCGCCGTCCTTGGTGCCCTTGAAGGCAGTCGATTTGATGACGCCCGAGGGGGCAGCGCTATTTGGCGCGCAATGGAAGGCCATGGAAGCGAAGATCGTCGAGGGACCGCCGATAGCGAACGCCATGCCCCAGTACAAAACATCGTACGACATCCAACCTCATGCCGGTGAGACCGGTTTCGATGATTCATCGTGGCCGGTGATTGACGCCAAGAGTCTCTCCGATCGACGCGGCGGGGGCAAAGTATCCTTCATCTGGTACCGCGCGAACCTGACGATACCGGCAAAAGTGGGGGACTTCGACACGGCGGGCTGCACGGTTGTGCTTACCGCGTATGTGGATGATTATGCGGAGGTCTGGGTCAACGGAGAGATGCCGCGCCGCGCCGGCTATCCAAGTCCAGCCACGATTCAAGGTTTCAATATGCCTAATCGCGTCGTGCTCACCGATGCGGTCAAGCCTGGCGACAAGTTCCAGATCGCAGTCTTCGGCGTCAACGGTCCGATTTCGGTGGCACCAGCGAATTTCGTTTGGGTCCGCGAGGCAAAGATCGAGTTTTTCCGCTAGTGGACTAGAGAATCGATGCAAAACCTGGCAACCGCGATGCTTGACAACCCGGCCACGATGCCCTAATTTTAAAGGCGTTATGAAACTGCTGCGGGCACATCATAGCCACCATCATACTCACGTGAAACCGTGCCCGCGGCGGTGTGGCTAGCTGTAACGGAGTAGCTGCACTCATAAGCCCGCTGGCGCGGCAAGCGCCTGCGGGCTTTTTGTTTGTATGGACGCTAAATCAAGCGCGGAGAGAAGAATGGAACTCGATTTCGAAAAGGAAAATGGCCTGATCCCAGCCATCGTGCAGGACGCGGGAAACGGCGAAATCCTAATGCTCGGCTTCATGAACCGCGAGGCTCTGGCCAAGACGCAGGCCACCGGCTTCGTCACGTTCTTCAGCCGCTCGCGCCAGAAGCTTTGGACCAAGGGCGAAACCAGCGGACAGAAGCTGCTGCTGCGCGAACTGCGCGTCGATTGCGATCTGGACGCGGTGCTGGTGCGCGCGGAACTCGAAGGCGGCGCAGTGTGCCACGAAGGCTATCGAAGTTGTTTCTTTCGCAGGCTCGAGTCGAATGGCGAAGCGACCGTCGTCGCGGAACGCATCATCGCGCCCGAGGAACTATACGGGAAGGGACACAAGTCATGAGCGGATTGAAGCTCGGAATTCCCAAGGGCAGCCTGCAGGACGCAACCGTGGAGCTTTTCGCCAAGGCGGGCTGGCGCATCACCGTGAACTCGCGCAGCTATTACCCCGGCATCGACGACGCCGACATTACCTGCATGATGGTTCGCGCGCAGGAAATGGCGCGCTACGTCGAGAACGGCACGCTCGACGCCGGCCTGACGGGCAAAGATTGGATTTTGGAAACCGGCGCGGACGTCGAAGAGGTCGCCGAACTTGTATATTCGAAGACCAGCCTGGGGCGGGTGCGCTGGGTTCTGGCTGTCGCCGAGGACTCTCCTTTCCAAAGCGTGAAGGACCTCGAGGGCAAGATCATCGCTACCGAAGCGGTGAAGATGACCGAAAAATATCTCGCGCGCAACGGAGTAAAGGCACGCGTGGAATTTTCCTGGGGCGCGACGGAAGTGAAAGTGCCGCAACTGGCGGACGCCATTGTGGAGGTGACGGAAACGGGATCTTCTCTGCGGGCCAACCACCTGCGAGTCGTAGACACTCTGCTGGAATCGGCCACCTGGTTCATCGCCAACCGCGGCGCGATGAAGGATCCGTGGAAGCGCGAAAAAATCGAAAACATGGTATTGCTGCTCGATGGAGCCATCAAAGCCTACAACCGCGTGGGGCTGATGATGAACGTGCGGCGCAACGATCTGGAAAAGGTTCTCGCGGCCCTGCCTGCGCTGCGCAATCCCACCATCGGGCAACTGAGCGATCCGAGCTGGGTAGCCATCAACACCATCATCGAAGAAAAAACGGTGCGCCAGCTGATCCCCAAGCTGAAGGCGGCGGGAGCGGAAGGAATCGTCGAGTATCCGCTGAACAAGGTGGTCTATTGATGCCCGTTCTGCTGATGCCCATTCTGCGCCTGACAAAAGCCGCAGAGGAGCGAGTGCTGGCGTCGCGGCGCGCATCGAGCCGCGACGCCGAGCGCGTGGCCGCGCGCATTGTTGCGGACGTGCGGCGCCGCGGAGACGCGGCGCTCTTCGCCTGGACCAAGCGCTTCGATCGCGTGACGCTCAACGCGCGCAATGTGTGGGTGTCCGAGGCGGAGCTTCGCGCCGCACGGAAGCGCGTCTCGAGGGAATTTCTCTCTGCCCTCGATCACGCCGCGCGCAACATTCGCGCAGTCGCCGAACGCCAAAAGCCGCAAGACTGGACCATAGAGGTTGAGCCGGGAGTGCGGGCCGGGCAGCGCGTCCGCGCCATCGAATCGGTCGGATGCTACCTCCCCGGCGGCCGGTTTTCGCTGGCCTCCACACTGTTGATGACCGTAATTCCCGCGCAAGTCGCCGGAGTGCGGCAGATCGTAGTCGCCAGTCCTCAGCCGGGTCCGGCTTTACTCGCCGCAGCTGCGCACCTTGGAGTCAAGCGGGTGGCCCGGGTAGGCGGCGCGCAGGCCATCGCGGCGCTGGCTTATGGGACGCGCTCCATTCCACGCATCGACAAGATTTTCGGCCCCGGCAATCGCTTCGTGACCGCCGCGAAAAAACTGGTGAGCGCGGACTGCGCCATCGATCTCCTCGCCGGGCCTACCGAGGCAGTCGTGTTCGCGAGACGTGGAAATCCACGCTACATTGCCGCGGACTTGATTGCGCAAGCGGAGCATGATCCCGATGCCATTTCGCTTTTCGTGACCACCTCCGCGCGCCTGGGGCAAGCGGTCGCCGCGGAAATCGAGCAGCAGCTCGCGGAGTTGCCACGCACGAACCTCGCTCGCCGATCGCTCGCGCGAAATGGCGCGGTGCTGGTGGCAGCGGACACAGCTTCGGCAGCCCGCTTCGTAAATCGTTTCGCGCCCGAGCACTTGAGCCTGCCGGGAGGCGCCGACGAGCTGATGCGTCAAATCGATTCCGCGGGTAGCATTTTTCTCGGCGATTGGAGTGCGCAATCTTTCGGCGACTATGCGAGCGGCACGAACCACGTGTTGCCCACGGGCGGCGTGGCACGGACGCGCGGCGGGCTATCCGTGACCGATTTCGTGAAGTGCATCAGCGTGCAGGAAGTTTCGCGCGCGGGAATGAAGCGCCTCGCGCCGGTGGTCGAGCAATTCGCGCGTGCCGAAGGGCTCGATGCGCACGAGCGCGCGGTCGAGGTGCGCCAATGAAAGGTGCGCCGTCGAAAAGTTCCGCTCCCGTGAGGCGCGCTGTCGAAAAGATGCGCGCGTACCATCCCCCCCTGGAAGGGCGCACCGACAAACTGCGCCTCGATTTCAATGAGAACCCCATCGGCTGCTCGCCGAAAGTCCGCCGCGCGCTCGCGAAACTCAGCGCCAAAACGATTTGCTCCTACCCCGAGCAAGAAACCCTACGGCGCAAGGCAGCCCGGCACTTCGGCGTGGCTGTGGAAGAATTGCTGCTGACGAACGGCACCGACGAAGCGCTCAGTTTGGTGGTGAACGCCTTCGTGGAATCGCGCGACACGGTGTTGCTCGTCGAGCCGACCTACGCGATGTACCGCTTCTATTCGGAGTTAGCCGGCGCGCGTATCGTTGCTCCTCGCTACGACGAGTCAATGCACTTCCCGTGGGACGCTGTAACGAAAGCCCTGGCTCGCGGCCCGCGCGTGTTTTTTCTCGCGAATCCCAACAGCCCTACCGGTAACCTTCTTTCACTTCGCGAGCTGTCGCGGATTCTGGCCGCGGCTAAGCGCACCACCATGGTGGTAATCGACGAAGCCTATTTCGAGTTTTCGGGCGTCACGGTGATTCCGTGGATCCGCCGCCATCGCAATCTGATCGTCACGCGCACATTTTCGAAAACTGCCGGCCTCGCCGGGCTTCGCCTCGGCTGCCTCTTCGTGAATCGAGAAACAGCCGCCATCATGCGCAAGGCGCAATCGCCCTATCCGGTGAATGTAGCGGCGCTGGCGGCGGGTGATGCGGCGATCGATGACCGCAAGTTCATTGCGCGCACCCTGCGCGAGGTGCAAGCCGGCCGACGCGAACTGGAGCGCGGCCTGGCTCGGCTGGGCGTGCGGTCGTTCCCGAGCGGCGGAAATTTTCTCCTGGCCTATTTCGGCGAGCGCGGCAAGGCAATCGTTGCCGCCCTCGCTCGCAAAGGAATTCTACTGCGCGACCGCTCGAGCGATTTCGGAGGCGCGGGCTACGTCCGCATCACTCTGGGCACTCGGCCGCAGGCGCGGCGGCTGCTTGCGGAATTAGGAAGGGTGCCATGAGAAAAGCGAGCATCGAGCGCGACACCAAAGAAACCAGCATCCGGCTGCGGCTCAACCTCGACGGCAAAGGCAAGTCGAAGATTGCCACGGGCATCCGGTTTTTCGATCACATGCTCGAGCAAATCGCGCGGCACGGAGCCCTCGACCTCGACCTCGCGGCGCGCGGCGACCTGGATGTGGATCAGCACCACACCGTCGAGGACGTGGGAATCGCGCTGGGCGAGGCCGTGAAGCAGGCGCTGGGGTCGAAGCGCGGCATCCTGCGCGCCGGCTATTTCCTGATGCCCATGGACGATTGCCTTGCGGCTGCGGCCCTTGATTTTTCCGGGCGCGCGTATTGCGTTTGCAACTACAAAATTTCGGCGGCGCGCGTGGGTGATTTTCAAACCGAGCTGATGGAGGATTTCTTCCGCGCCTTCGCGCACGCCGCCGCCGCCAACGTGCATCTGCGGCTCATGTACGGACGGTCGTCGCACCATCAAGTGGAAGCCATTTTCAAAGCGTTTGCCAAGGCGTTGCGCTTCGCGGTTACACGCGACCGTCAGCTTCGTCGCGTGCTGCCCTCTACGAAAGGCCTTTTATGAAGGTCGTGATCATCGACTACGGAGCCGGCAACCTGCCCTCCGTCGAACGCGCCCTGCAAGGATTGGGCGCGGAGACCGAACGGGCCACCGAGGCGCGGCAAGTGGACATGGCCAAGGCCATCGTGCTTCCCGGCGTGGGACACTTCTCAGCGTTCGTCGCCGGATTGCGGGAACGGAACCTGACGGGCGCCCTGCGTGACGCTTATCGTGCGGGAGTGCCGATTCTGGGAATTTGCCTGGGATTGCAGGCTATGTTCGGGTCGAGCGAAGAAGCGCCGGGAGACAAAGGCTTGGCGTTTTTCCCGGAGGAAGTCCGCGCGCTGCCGACGAACGTGAAATCGCCGCACATCGGATGGAACCAGGTGCGCCGCATGCGTGAAAGCCGGCTGCTGCGTGGCGTTCCCGAAGACGCTTATTTTTATTTCGCACACTCGTTCGCCGCTCCGGCCACAGCCGCGGCCACCGTTGCGGCCTGCGATCATGGCGTGGCCTTTGCGGCGGTGATCGAATCCGGCAATCTGCGCGCCGTGCAGTTTCACCCCGAAAAATCGGGCGACACGGGCGCTCTGGTGCTGCGAAATTTCCTGGAGTCGGCCCGATGACGCTGGCACGACGCATCATTCCCTGCCTGGACGTGGACGCGGGCCGCGTTGTGAAGGGCATCGAGTTCGAGGGCTTGCGCGACATGGGCGATCCGGCAGAGCTGGCAGCGCGATATAACCGCGAAGGAGCGGACGAACTGGTCGTGCTGGACATCAGCGCGTCGCACCAGCGGCGTTCGACTTTCCTCGAAACCAATCGCCGCGTCGCCGAACAGTTGAATATCCCGCTAACTGCGGGGGGCGGAATTCGCACCATGGAAGAAGGTCGTGCCGTGCTGCGCGCCGGCGCTGACAAGGTGACCGTGAACACCGCCGCAGTCGAGCGGCCTGAGCTGATTTCCGAGCTGGCCCAGCAATTCGGCGCGCAAGCGGTAGTGCTCTCCGTTGACGTCAAGCGCAAGGGCGATTCGTGGGAACCCTACGTGCGCGGCGGGCGCGGCGCGACGGGAATGGATGCGGCGGACTGGGTTG
>Ga0302326_10003897_pt1 | contig 34903 bp, 31 predicted proteins | sample Palsa_T0_3_FD_202264 | JGI IMG/M metagenome (GOLD analysis project Ga0302326, IMG submission 202264) | Peat permafrost microbial communities from Stordalen Mire near Abisko, Sweden - Palsa_T0_3 | ecosystem: Environmental > Terrestrial > Soil > Palsa > Peat permafrost | place: Sweden: Abisko...
ATTATCGTTCATCACCGCCGTGGCGGTGATGGCTCCGCCTCGCGGCTCGATTGCCGAGACCGTCAGCAGCATTCCGCCGGGATCGTTCGTAGCAACGGCTGAGCCAGTGTACTACGACAACCACGCGGTCTACTTTTATCTGTATCACTGGCGCTATCGCGATGCGCGCGGCTGGCACTTCTACGACACCGAGCCAGCACTTCTCAGGGACCGGCGCATGCACTCACCGCCCGCGCGCTGGTTCTACGGGGACGCAAATGAGACCATGGCTAGCACCGCCGCACCCGGGGCTCCGTAATGGCGTCGCGGAACCAACCCGAGTCGACAACAGAGTCTGCTGACGGTAGCGATTGGAGCGGGGGCCAGCTCGTCGCACTGATGGGCACGACGCTGGCTTTGGCGCTCGTGTTCCTCTACTTCGTCTCGGGGTGAGGTGACTACGCAATCCCGTCCTCGGCTGTTGTCGCAACCGCCACTCGAAGGTCTTTCGTGGCGCTTCCGTATTCGCGATGATGCGCACGCTCGGCCTGCTTGTTGCAGCGAATATCACCATGGTCTTTCTGCTTCTTATCGTCCTGTTAGTGCTCGCCACGTGCAGTACCGCTCCGTTCTGGGGACACTCACGCAGCTGGGGCTATGGGCCGAGCGGCAGCGCCGGAACGCTTCTTCTCATTGTGGTTTGCATTTGGTTCTTTATGGGTCGCGGATAGGAACGCGCATCTCGAGCGGAGCGCCTTTGCGCGTACGTAGCGACGCATTCCGAGCCATCCATGTCACCTGGCATGCGCCTGGCGAAGCGGATGACAGCGTTTATGCATGTCCCGGGGCTGCGACGTGGCTGCCTCAAGTGAGGAAGAACGTCAGAACACGGAGTCGAACATGCTTCGAAGTCTGAGGAGTCTCGAGCGGTACAGGGTGAATGCCACGGACGGCGACCTCGGATGCGTCGAGGACTTCCTCGTCGACGACGAGGCTTGGACCATCCGCTCCCTGGTGGTCGACACCGGCAGCTTCGTTGGAGGGCGTCGCGTCTTGGTCTCACCTATCTCGTTTCGTGAGATTGACTGGTCGAATCGTCGGGTCCACTTGGCGTTGACGAAGGAGAAAATCATCAAGAGCCCCGGTGTCGAGCTGGATAAGCCGGTCTCACGGCAACACGAATTTCAGCTATACGGCTACTACGGTTACGGGTTGTATTGGGGTTACCCAGGAATCTGGGGCGCAGGGGCCTTCCCATCCGCGCTTGTGGCTGCAAGGCCATACGACGGACCGGCCCCCTTTCCCGACGAGGGCCCTGACGACGTTCACTTGCGTAGCATCAATGCTGTTCGCAACTACCATATCCATGGGACAAACGGCTCCATTGGCCACGTCGACGACTTCATCATCGACGACGAGACGTGGGAGCTGCGGTATGTCGTTATCGACACGAGCAATTGGTGGCTGGGCAAGAAGGTTCTCGTACCTCCCCAGTGGGCGACCCGCGTGAGCTGGGCCGAGGGGAGTGTCTATGTGAATGCGTCCCGCGAGCAAATCAAGAGCAGCCCCGTCTGGGACGGTAGGGCCGCCCTCGACCGTTCGTTCGAAGAGCGAACCTATGAGCATTACGGCCGTTCTTCGCCCTGGCCGAGAGCCGGCGAAGTAAGGGAGCGGCGACCTCCTACGCTAGCCAGCGGTCCCCTGGGCTAGGGCGGACGTGGTCAACTACCGTCATCGCGAGCGTGCGTGGCGCCGTCGCCGAAGACCGGGCCTCCAATGAGGCACATTGCGCAGGCATATCCGAGCCTCCCGGCGTTCGAGAAGAAGCTCGAGCTGCCGATGCTCGTCGTGAGCTTCGCGTGGCTCTTCGTCCTGATCATCGAGCTCGTGTATGGCACGAGCTCGGCACTCTCCGCCTTCGGCACGAGCATCTGGGCCCTATTCATTCTGTATTTTGGGCTACGCCTCGCGATTTCGGACGCTCGGAGGTCCTTCTTGCGAAGGAACTGGATCGTCGTCCTAGCGATTCTCGTCTCCATACTGCGTCTCATTCCCTTCCTGCAGTCGTTCGCCGCGGTGCGTGCAGTCACCGCGACTTTTGGAATGCAGGTCGTCTGGATTTTCGCCTCCGCCGATCAGGGCATGCGATCCGTCCGCCGCGCGCTAGGGCGTCGCGGCACCGGCTACGCGCTCGCGTTCACGTTCGTGGTGATCTTCGCGGGCGCCGCAGGCATGCTGCACTTCGAGCGTGGGTCCAACGATTCATTGGGGATCAATACCTATCCGAACGCCATTTGGTGGACGGCCATGCAGATGACCAACATCGGAACCGCCTACTCGCCAGCGACGAGAGGCGGGCGCATCCTCTGTCTTGGCATCTCTCTCTATGCGGCGGGAATGTTCGGCTATCTGACTGCCCTCTTTGCGACAGTGCTCATCGACCGAACCGCAAAGACTCCACCGATCGAAAACGCCACCTTGAATCAGTCAGTTCAGGAGGTCAAGGAGGAGATCGTGCAGTTGCGCCATCTACTCCAGGACGCAGTTGATCGTCTATCCAAGAAAGAATGATCTGCGAGGTAGAGATGAGTTACACGGAACAATTTGGAGTCAAGCCTGGGCGTGCACTGAAGCTCGACAAGATTGACCCCGCATTCACCGATTGCCGAGAGTCTCACAAGGACGCCGCGAAGGAGCTCGATCGGGACCGCGACAAGCTGCGGTCGCTCCAGGAACTGCTCTACGCCGATGGACGTTTCTCTCTTCTCATCTGCTTGCAGGGGTTAGATGCCGGGGGCAAGGACGGGACGATCAACCACATCCTCGGCGCCATGAATCCCCAGGGGTGCAGCGTGGTCGGCTTCAAGCAGCCCACCCGCGAGGAGGTGGCTCATGATTTCCTTTGGAGGATTCACCAGCAAACTCCCCCTCGAGGGAGGGTGACCATCTTCAACCGCTCCCATTACGAGGACGTCTTGGTCGTGCGCGTCCACGAGCTAGTCCCGGAGGCGGTTTGGTCGCACCGGTACGAGCAAATCAACGCTTTCGAGAGCGCACTCGTCGACGACAACACCCACATCCTGAAGTTCTTCCTTCACATCTCGAAGAAGGAGCAGCTGCGTCGCTTCAAGGAGCGGCTGGACGACCCGGCGAAGCAATGGAAGATCAGTGAATCGGACTACAAGGAACGGCGGTTCTGGGGCGACTACAAGCGAGCCTACGAGGATGCCCTCTCCCGATGCAGCTCCAAGCGTGCACCCTGGTTCGTGATCCCCTCGGATCACAAATGGTTCCGAAACCTCGCGGTGGCGCGGATCGTCGTTGAGTATCTCGAAGGGCTGAAGATGAGGTTCCCGCGGCCTTCGGTGGACATCGAGCACATCCGGCGCGAGTACCACGCCGCAAAGGAGCGGTAGGCGCGCGCGATGGCATGGCTGTTTCGCAGTCTGCGCCCGCTCACTCGATCCGGAGTGGTCCGCGACACGCTCGCGGGGTTCAGTCTCGCCGCGATGAGCGTTCCACAGGCGCTAGGGTACGCTCGGATCGCTGGGGCGCCGGTTGTCACCGGCCTCTACACGCTGCTGCTGCCGCTCATGGCCTTCGCGGCGCTCGGCTCCTCCCGCTACCTGGTCGTCGCGGCGGACTCGGCGACCGCGGCGATCCTCGCCGGCGGTCTCGCGGGAAAGGCGCCGCTGGGCAGCGCCCACTACATGGCCCTCGCCGGAGTGGTCGCGCTGCTCGCCGCCGCTGGGCTGCTGCTGGCCCGTCTATTCAAGCTCGGGTTTCTCGCAGACTTCCTCTCGCAAACGGTGCTCGTGGGCTTCCTCACCGGTGTCGGCTTCCAGGTGGGGCTCGCGATGCTCGGTGAGATGCTGGGCATCACCGTTGACTCGACGCGCACGCTCGATCAGGTCGCGCAGATCGTCCACGGCCTTCCGACGGCGAAGTTGGCGACGTCGTGCCTCGCCGGGTCGGTGGTGGCGACGGTCTTGCTCTTGCAGAGGTTTGCGCCTCGGCTACCCGGGCCGCTGATCGCCGTCGCCGCGGCGACGGCGGCGAGCGCCGGGCTCGACTTCTCTGACCACGGGATTGCGCTCATTCAGGCAATCCCAGCGGGGCTCCCCTCCCTCGGCTTGCCGAGGGTGGCGTGGCGGGAGCTCCCCTCGCTCCTGCCGCTCGCTGGCGGCTGCATGCTAATGATCCTAGCGCAGAGCGCGGCGACGGCGCGCGCGTACGCGACCCGCCATCACCAGCCGCTCGACGAGAATACGGACCTTCTCGGCCTCTCCACCGCCAACACGCTCGCCGCGCTGAGCGGTACCTTCGTCGTGAATGGCAGCCCGACGCAGACGGCGATGGTCGAGCGCGCCGGGGGTCGCAGCCAGGTAACCCACCTGACGACGGCCGCCGTCGTGACGCTCGTCCTCCTCTTCCTCACTCGCCCGCTGCGCTTTCTCCCGCAGTGTGTTCTCGGTGCAGTCGTGTTCACGATCGCCATCGGCCTGATCGACGTGCGCGGCCTTCGGGCCATCCGTCGCGAGAGCCCAGGGGAGTTTCATCTGGCGGCGCTGACGGCGCTCGTCGTCATCGCCATCGGCGTCGAGCAAGGGATCGTGGTAGCGATCGTGCTGTCCCTCCTCCGGCACGTGCGCCACAGCTATCTCGCGCACACGGCTGTCCTCGTCTTTAAGGACGGACAGTGGCAGCCGATACCGGCGAAACCCGGAACCGTCAGCCGGCCCGGTCTCGTCGTCTTTCAGTTCGGGGCGGATCTCTTCTACGCCAACGCGGCCCGCTTCGCGGCGGACGTGAGCGCTCTCGTCGAGGGGGCGCCGTCGCCAGTGAATTGGCTGGTCGTGGACGCCGGCGCGATCACGAGCATCGATTACTCCGCCGCGCGAGTGCTGGAGGACCTGCAGCGGGACCTTGTCCATCGCAACGTCACGCTCGTCCTGGTCCATGCCAAGCCATCGCTTCTGAACGACCTTCGGCGCCATCGCCTGAAGGACGTCGTTGCCGCCGGTCACGTCTTCGATACGTTGCGGGGCGCGCTCGCCGCGATGGAGGTCGAGTACGGGCAAACGCCGACGACATCAGGCCCCGACGCAGTACGCAGCGGACCGAGGGTCCTCGGATCGTCATAGTCGCCCTCGTCAGGCACCGACCGCGTCGTCACTTGGCTTCCATCCCGGCGTTGTACTCGCCACGGCGCGCAGCCGCGTTGCATCTCGCCCGGTGATAGAGCGCCCGCTGCGCCGAGGGCACCCGGTCTGGCTCGCCATGCCAGATCTCCAGCGCCGGCTCCTGGATCGCCCGAGCGAAGGAGAACCCCAGCGCCCAAGGCAACCGTGACCTGAACCGCATATTCATCGCACTCAGGCGGGCCGATGCGAGCTCGCCTGGTTGGCCGCCGGAGAGGAACGCCACGCCCGGCACGGCTGCCGGCACGGCTCGGAGAAGACACGCGACGGTGGCGTCGGCCACCTCATTCACCGACTCTTGCCTCGCGCAGCCGAGCCCCGGGAGCACCATGTTCGGCTTCAAGATTATCCCTTCGAGGATGACTCGCTGCCGGTACATCTGATCAAACACCGCTCGCAGGACTTCCTCCGTGACCCTCCGGCACTGCTCGAGGTCGTGCTCCCCGTCCATGAGCACCTCAGGCTCGACGACCGGGACCAACCCCGCTTCCTGGCAGAGCGCCGCATAGCGCGCGAGAGCCTGCGCATTGGCCTCGATACAGCCACGGCTGGGAATTCCCCCTCCGATGGCGATGACCGCGCGCCACTTCGCAAAGCGTGCGCCCAGCGTTGAATACTCACCCAAGCGAGCGCGCAACCCGTCGAGCCCTTCGGTCACCTTCTCCCCCGGATGACCCGCCTGGTCCTTCGCTCCGAGGTCGACCTTGATTCCCGGCGCCATTCCCGCGTCGACGATGGCCCGGACGAACGGAGTGCCGTCGCCCTTCCGCTGTCGGATCGTCTCATCGCACAAGATCACGCCGCTGATGAACTCGCCGAGCCCTGGGGTGGTCACAATCAGCTCGCGATAGGCGCGCCGAGTCTCCTGGGTCTGAGGGATCCCCCACCGAGCGAATCTCTTGTTGCAGGTTCCAATGCTCTCGTCGATGGCGAGCAGGCCCTTATCGCCCGCGACCAGCGCCTGCGCCGTGCTTGCGATCTCGTCCCTCATTTCACGAGCCTCCTTTGTGTCGCGAGTTCGTTGAGAGCGCTTCGGAGCCCGACACGACATCGAAGAGCTCCTCGTCGATGCCACCTTGGCGCACGCGATGGAACGCGCCCTGGAGACTCTCGAGCGAGTCGCTGATGTTCTTTTCGGCACGCTCCATCGCCGCCAGGCGGCTCGCGTTCTCGCTCGCGAGCGACTCCGCGCTCGCCCGAAAGAGCGAGACGAAGAGGTATTCGCGCACGATCGCACGCAGCGTCGTCGTGCCGGCGCCCATCACTTCGGGCAGCGTCTTCGTAGGCCAGGGCACCGCGGCCCGCGTCCGGTACCACTCCTCGTCCAGCGGGAGCAGCCGCTCACGGACGGGCGCGAACGCTGCTCCGGACCGCGATCGGTTGTAGAAAAGCGAGAGCTCGGTGAGTTCGAGCCGATCCTGTCGCGCCTCGGTCTCCACAAGGATCTCGCCCACGAGGGGCGCGATGGCTGCGACAGAGCTCGGCACTTCGAAGACTCCGGTCGGCGCGAGGCCCGCCTCCACGAGGCGCGCATGCACGCGCTTCCCGACGGCCCAGATGCGGGTTCTTCCGCGTACGGCGGCGAGGGCCTTCACCGCATGGTCGGCCACGATGTCGTTGAACTGTCCGACGAGACCTTGGTCCGAGCCAAACACCACTGCGCCTACCACCGCGGCCTCGGTTCGCGGCTTTCGTTCGTCCCTCGAGGCCGCGGGCTCTCTCGTCCGAAGACACGCGCCCAGCCCCAGCTCTACCGTTCGATAGTAGTCGGCCAGGGCGCGCACGGACCTCTCGTACTGTCCGATACTTGAGGCAGCCAAGGACTTCATCGTTCGGACAACAGACTGCAGGTCCGTCGCGCTGTGGATCCGTCGGCGCAGGCTCGCGGTCGTGTCACTCACGACTTCTTCCCCGCCGTCGCGGCCTGGGGCGCGGGTTTCACCTCGGGCTTCGCCACGTTCGTCGCATTTTTCGGCTCCGGCCTTGGTGGTGGTTTGGCCTGGAAAGGCGCGAGCGCTTTCTGCGCGATATCGACAAGCGTCTTGCGATCTTCTTCGCTCAGATCTGCGGCCGCCTCGAACCGCGCGCTCACTTCCGCCGGAATGCCCGCTGCTGCCTCGCGTACGGCGTGCTCCGCCTCCGTCATCCGCTCGAGCGGAACCACGTCGAAGAGCCTGGCCGTGAGCGCCACCAAGATCGCAATCTGTGCGGGCACAGACACCGGGGCGCCCTCCGCCTGCTTCAAGCAGGCGCGGATGCGCCGTCCGTGTTCGATGCTCGCCCGCGTGTTGGCATCCAGGCTGGCGCCGAACCGAGCAAAGGTCTCGAGCTCCTCGAACTGCGCGTAGGCCAGCTTGAGGTCACCTGCCACCGACCGGTACGCCGCTCGCTGGGCGTCGCCGCCGACGCGGGACACGGATTTCGCGACATCGACCGCCGGGAGCACGCCCAGCTCGAAGAGCGACGGTGAGAGGTAGATCTGGCCGTCGGTGATCGAGATCAGGTTGGTCGGGATGTACGCGGAGATGTCCTGCGCTTCCGTCTCGATGATCGGCAGGGCCGTGAGAGAGCCATTTTTTAGCCCCGGGCGCAGGTGCGTGGCGCGCTCGAGAAGGCGCGAGTGAATGTAGAAGATATCCCCGGGGAAAGCTTCCCGGCCGGGAGGGCGGCGAAGGAGGAGAGAGAGCTCACGATAGGCTCGCGCGTGGTGCGTGAGGTCGTCGTACACGATCAGCACGTCACGTCCCTTCTCCATGAAGTGCTCGGCAATGCTGGTCGCAGCGTAAGGAGCGATATAGGCGAGCCCCGGCGGGTCGTTACCCTCGGTCACAACCACGACGGTGTAGTCCATCGCGCCCTTCTCTCGGAGGACGGCCACGGCCTTCGCCACGGCGGAAGCTCGCTGGCCAATCGCGCAGTACACGCACACGACGTTCTTTCCTCTTTGGTTGAGGATCGTGTCGATCGCAATGGCCGTCTTGCCCGTCTGCCGGTCGCCCAAGATCAACTCGCGTTGGCCGCGGCCTATCGGAATGAGAGCGTCGATAACCTTCAGGCCCGACTGCAGCGGTACCGTGACCGGCGCTCGGTCCATGATGGGCGGGGCCGGGCGTTCGATGGGCAGGCGACTACTCGCGACCACCGGCCCCCTCCCGTCCAGCGGATCGCCCAGGGGGTCGATCACGCGCCCCACCAATCCGTCGCCGACGGCCACGTCCATGACGCGGCCGGTTCGCTCAACCTCGTCACCTGCATGAAGAAGCGAGTAGTCGCCGAGCAACACAACCCCGATTTCGTCCTCATCCACGTTGAACGCGATGCCGAGAACTCCGCCCGGGAATGACACGAGCTCTTCGAAGCCCACGTTGGAGAGACCCGAGACCTTGGCGATGCCGGTCGCGACGCTGAGGACCGTTCCTACCTCGTGCGGCGCCAGTCGCAGTGCGAAGGTCTCGCGGGCCTGACTCATCGCGGCGAAGGCATCGTCGAAAGCTTTCTGCAAGCTATCTTGCGGCGCGCTCATGCCTTTGCGGCCTCCGGATTCGATGTTTCGAGTTTGGGGCCGGGTTTCACCTCCGGCTTCCCTTCCATGGGAGCCTCTGCCTTCACGTCCGGCTTCGCGTCGACGGGAGCCTCCGCCTTCACCTCCGGCTTCGCTTCCACGGGAGCCTCCGCCTTCACCTCCGGCTTCGCTTCCACGGGAGCCTCCACCTTCGCACTCGGCTTCGCGTCGCCGGGAGCCTTTTCCTCCGGCTTCGCTCCCACGGGAGCCTCCACCTTCGCGCTCGGCTTCGCTTCGACGGGAGCCTCCGCCTTCACCTCCGGCTTCGCTTCGACAGGAGCCTGCACCTTCGCGTCCGGCTTCGCTTCGACGGGAGCCTCCGCCTTCACCTCCGGCTTCGCTTCGACGGGAGCCTCCGCCTTCTCCCTCTCCTTCAGCAATTCCCCGACGCCGTCTTGGAGGGACGTCAGGTAGCTCTCGATGTTCCATCCCACCTTCAGGCCATTCGTTGCGAGCTCGATCCCGCAGACCAAGTCGGGCGCCACCTCGAACCGCACATGGACGTCCGCCGAGAACGTCTCGTTGAGCGCGTTCTGGATCGTCGCGCGCTCCTTCGCGGGGAGGTCGAAGGCGGTGCGCACAAGCGCCGGGGAGGCCGTCTTGAGCGCGTCGGCGAACCGTGCTTTGTCCTGACCTCTCATCTCTCGCAGGTGGCGGGTGAACACCTCGCCCAAGCGTTCCTCCAGGCTCGTCGTGGCGAGATCGGCGAGGGCCTTCCGCGCGACCGCGAACACCTCTTGCTCAGTCCGGCGACGGAGGGCTTGACCCAGGGCCTGAGCCTCGCTCCTCAGCGTCTCCTGTCGCTTCACGCTGAGGGCATCGGCCGCCTGCCCAGCTGCCTCGAGAAGCCGGTGACGCTCGGCCGCAGCCTCGTCCGTCGCCTGCTTCAACAATGCCGATCGCTGCTGGTCAAACTCCGCCTGCTTGTGCTGGAACTCGTCGCGCTCCTTCGCGGCCTCGGCCTTCTTCGCGGCCGCGTCGGCGAGCTCCGCGGCGATTCGCTTCTCCCGCTCATCGATCGCGTGCAGGACAGGCTTGTAGAGAAACCGCTTCATCAGCCATACGAGGATGAGGAAGTTGAGCGCCTGCGCTCCGACGGTGAACCAGTCGATCAGCATGCTCTACTTTCCTGCAGTTTGCGCGATGGCGTAGTGCCAAAATGGATTCGCAAAGATGAGGATCATCGACACGACGAAACAGTAGATGGCAAGGGACTCGATCATCGCGAGCCCGACGAACAGTGTCCGCGTGATCGTTGCCGACGCGTCGGGCTGCTGGGCGAGTGCGCTCAGCGCAGTCGCTACCGCCTTTCCTTCGGCCAGCGCAGGGCCCAAGGCTCCGAACCCGATGGTCATGCCAGAGACGACGATGGACGCGACCGCGATCGTGGTGATGCTCATACTATCCATGGGAGAGTCCTTTGGTTGGTGCTGCACTGACCGCGCTGCTCGCCGGCGGGGTTTTGCGGTCACGAGTGCGCGTTGCGGCCGCGATGTACACGGCAGCTAGGATCGTGAAGATGTACGCCTGCACCATGCCTGTGAGTAGGCCGAGCACCGTCATGACGATCGGGAATAGAAACGGCGTAATCGTGAGAAGAATTCCGATGATCATCGCGCCGCTCATCATGTTCCCGAAGAGCCTCACGGCGAGCGCCAGCGTCCGCGAAAGCTCGCTGATAATATTGAACGGCAGCATGATGACGGTTGGCTTCGTGTAGGAGGCCAGGTATCCGCCCAGGCCCTGCTCCTCGACCCCAAAGAATGGAACGGCGACGAACACGCACAAAGCGAGCGCCGCGGTTGTCGAGAGCGAGCCCGTCGGCGGCTGGAATCCGGGGATGACGGTGCAGAGGCTGGCCGCGGCCACGAATAGAAGGAGGGTTCCCAGAAAGGCGAGGTATTTTTCCGGGTGGGACAGGCCGACGTCCTCGATCTGTTTCTCGATCGTGGTCACGACGATCTCGACGAGGTTCTGCCAGCGGGTGCGCTTCGCATCCGTGGACAGGTGGCGCGTGATCAGCTTCGCCCCCACTGTCAGGACAAGCATCAGCGCCCAGGTGAACACGATCGTCCCATTGAGCTTGAAGAAGCCGTACTGCCAGTAGATCTGCTGATCAGGAGTGAGGTGCATCGGCCGCCTCCGGCGCCGGACCGACAACGTCTCTCTTCCGCGCGCGCGTCCAGACCCTCGCGGTCACGCCCGCGACGAAGAACCCCAGCACGCACGGCGGAAGGCGCTCCCAGTGGGCGCGCGAGATGAGGTAGAAGCCGGCAACCGTGACGCCTGTCCGGAACAGCAAGCTGCCGAGGAACCACAGTGCCGGCTGCCCTGACGACAGGCCTCTGCGAACCGTGACCCAAAGGCCTCCGTAGAAGAACGCCCCCAGCAGCGCGCCCGCAACCCCCGCCTGTACCAGCGCCAGCCTCTCATCCATCCCGGTCCTCCTTCTCGTCGCGGATCGTCTTGTCTTCCGCAGCGACCCAATGCCAAGCGTTGAGGCAGCCGATCACGAGCCCTGCCATCAGCAGCGCCAATGTCCACGAGTGGCTCGAGTGTCGCTGGTCCAGCCAAAGACCCAGCGCTGCGCCCAGCACGGTGGGGATCGCGACCGACCAGCCGATGAGGCCCATCATGCCCAGGCCGAACCACACCTGAGTCGGGTTGCGCTGTGCCCGGAGCTTGCGCGCTGCCTTGGTCCCGACTTCCTCGGCAAACGTCGGCCCGGCCTTCGAGGTCTTCCTGGTGGTTTGGTCACTCATGCTGAAAGGCCGCCAGTCGGTGAAGGAGTCCGGCCTCCAGCTTCGCCATGACCGTACGGACACTTTTCTCCCGCGCATCCACGGTCATGAACTCCTCCTCGACGGACTGGCGCAGGTGGCCGAGGTCCATCCCCGCATGTGCTCGGCGCACGGACACCAAGACGTCCAGGCCGGTCTTGACGAGCACGCCGTCGTCCACGGCCACGTAGACCTCACCCTCCGCCTCGACCTGGTAGGTCAGAATTCCCGGCGTGAGCGCTGCCACGCAATCGAGTCGGTGGGGCAAGAGTCCGAACGAGCCTCCGCGCGCCTCCGCGACGATGCGGGAGACGCCGGTCTTCTCCGCGAAGACCTCGAACGGCAGGAGAATTCTAAGATTCATGCGCGCTAGCGGCATGCTGGACCTCCGATTGAGGCGGCTCGGGCTGCGGCCCGGGCATCGACTTCGCTGGGGCGGGGGCGGCGCCGGGCTTCGGCTTGGCCTTCGCTTCGTCGATGGCCCCGATCATGTAGAGCGCGCTTTCGGGGTAATCTTTGAATTCATCACGCAAGATTCGCTCGCAGCCGTCCAGGGCATCCTTGAGGCTCACGAGCTTTCCCTTGTGGCCGGTGAACCGCTCCGTCGCAAAGAAGGGTTGGGTCAGGAAGCGCTCCAGCCGGCGAGCGCGAGCGACCACCGCGCGATCCTCCGGCGAGAGTTGCTCGAGCCCGAGCATGGCGATGATGTCCTTCAGGTCCCCGTATTGCGCCAGTGTCCTCCGGATTTCCTGCGCCAAGCGATAGTGCCGCTCCCCGACGATGCCCGGCGTGGCCATCTTTGAGCTGGATTGAAGCGGGTCAATCGCGGGATACAGGCCTTCGCCCGCTCGCTTGCGGGAGAGCACAATGGACGCGGAGAGATGTGAAAACGTATGCACTGCCGCCGGATCGGTGAAGTCGTCTGCGGGTACGTACACCGCCTGGATGGAGCTGATGGCGCCAGTGTCTGTGTTGGCGATGCGCTCCTCGAGGCGCGAGAGCTCTGTGCCCATCGTCGGCTGATATCCGAGACGCGACGGCATCTGGCCCATCAGGCCGGACACCTCCATGCCGGCCTGAATGAAGCGAAAGATATTGTCGACCAGCAGAAGCACGTCCCGATGTTCGTCGTCGCGAAAGTACTCCGCCATCGTCAGCGCAGCATGTCCCACGCGGAACCGCGCGCCGGGCGGCTCGTTCATCTGACCGAAGATCATCACCATGCGTGGCAACACGCCCGAGTCCTTCATGGCCCGGTAGAGTTCTTCCCCCTCGCGGCAGCGTTCGCCGATCCCGCAAAAGATACTGACGCCCTCGTGGTGCTCCACCATGTTGTGAATCATCTCGGTGAGCAGCACGGTCTTTCCCACCCCGGCTCCGCCGAAGAGCCCAGCCTTTCCGCCTCGCTCGAGTGGAACCAACACGTCGATGACCTTGATTCCCGTCTCGAAGACCTCGGACTTCGTGGACCGGCGCGCCAGCGGCGGGGGTGCCCGATGTACAGAACGCCACTGGACGTCGGTCAACGCCGCTTCCCGATCAATGACGTTTCCGAATACGTCAAACATCCTCGAGAGAATTCCCTTTCCGACGGGGGCCCTCAGAGGCCCGCCCGTGTCCTGTACTGCCATGCCACGGGCAAGACCGTGGGTTGTGGTCAGTGCAATGCCGCGCACATGATGCGCATCCGTCTGGCTCAAGACCTCGAGGACGATGCGATGCTCGTCTCCCGCATGCAGGACCGAGTAAATGGCCGGAAGACGGTCGTCGAAGCGCACGTCCACGACGCTCCCGCGCACCGCCACGACGACACCGCGATTCTTTGAGACGTTAGCGTCCATGGCGACTCATCGCTCCCTGGCGCCCCATCTCCAATTGCGTATCTCCGGCAGGTCTTCACCGTGTTTGTCGATGTAGTGCTTGTGCTCGATCAGCTTGTCCTGAACCATCTGTTTCAGGTAGGCCCCCTTGGCTCCCACTGCCGCAACGCGGTCGATCACGTCCTGGACGAGGTGGAAACGGTCCAGATCGTTCTGAACTCTCATGTCGAACGCCGTCGTAATGGTGCCTTCTTCCTTATAGCCGCGGACATGCAGGTTCCGGTTCGTGCGGCGATACGTCAGCCGATGGACGAGCCATGGATATCCGTGGAAGCCGAAGATGATGTGCTTGTCCTTCGTGAACAGCGAGTCGTAGTCCGTGTCGCTGAGCCCGTGCGGGTGCTCGCTCTTGGACTGCAGTTTCATCAGATCCACGACATTCACGACGCGTATCTTCAGCGCAGGGAGGTGCTCTCGTAGGATCGATACGGCGGCAAGAACCTCGAGCGTCGGCGTGTCGCCGCAGCAGGCCATCACCACGTCTGGCTCGCCGCCTTCGTCGTTGCTCGCCCATTGCCAGATCCCGATCCCTTCCGTGCAGTGAACGACAGCCTCATCCATGTTTAGCCATTGCGGCAGTGCGTGTTTGCCGGCCACGACCACATTGACGTAGTGCCGTGTGCGTAGGCAGTGGTCGAAAACGGACAAGAGGCAATTGGCATCCGGTGGCAGGTAGACCCGGACGATGTCTGCCTTCTTGTTGATGACGTGGTCGAGAAACCCCGGGTCCTGGTGCGTGAACCCGTTGTGATCTTGCTGCCACACGTGAGAGGCGAGGAGGTAGTTCAAGGAGGCTATCTTGCGCCGCCACGGGAGCTCCGATGTCACCTTCAACCACTTGGCGTGTTGACTGAACATCGAGTCGACGATGCGGATGAATGCCTCGTAGCTGTTGAACACACCGTGCCTGCCCGTCAGCAAGTACCCTTCCAGCCAGCCTTCGCACTGGTGCTCGCTAAGCATGGAATCGAGAACGCGTCCGGTGGGTGCCAGGAATTCGTCGTTCTCCGCGCTCCGTGCGTCCCATTGGCGGTCAGTTACCTCAAAGACCGCACCCAGTAGGTTCGAGAGCGTCTCGTCGGGACCGAAGACGCGGAAGTTCCGCTCTTCCTGGTTCAGCTTCGTCACGTCGCGCAGAAACTTGCCCAGCACGAGAGTGTCCTGTCCGTCCACCGCACCCGGAGACGGCACCGTCACCGCGTGCGCGTGAAAGTCCGGCATCCGAAGCTCCCGCAGCAAGAGACCGCCGTTGGCGTGTGGATTCGCGCCCATGCGGCGCGCACCCGTCGGCGCGAGGGCGGCCAGTTCCGCGACGAGGCGTCCGTCTCCGTCAAAGAGCTCCTCGGCCTTGTAGCTCTTCATCCAGCTCTCGAGTTGGCCGACGTGCTCCGGGTGCTCCCGGTCCACGAGGAGCGGCACCTGGTGCGACCGAAAGGTCCCCTCTATCGGAAGGCCATCGACGACCTTCGGTCCCGTCCACCCTTTCGGAGACCGTAGGACGATCATCGGCCAGCGCGGCCGGGCGGCATCCTTCGTTGTCCGCGCGTTGGTTTGGATGTTCCGAATGTCCTGGATGACCTTCTCGAGAGTGGCCGCCATCAGCTGGTGCATCGCTTCTGGCTCGTGACCCTCGACGAAGTAGGGAGTCCATCCGCAGCCACGTAGAAACTGCTCCAGTTCTTCGTGCTCGATGCGCGCCAGGACGGTTGGGTTGCTGATCTTGTAGCCGTTGAGGTGAAGGATGGGCAGGACCGCCCCATCGGTCGCGGCGTCGAGGAACTTGTTGGACTGCCACGCAGTCGCAAGCGGTCCCGTCTCCGCTTCGCCGTCGCCGATGACGCAGGCCACGAGGAGCCCAGGATTATCGAACGCGGCCCCGAAGGCGTGGCTGAGCGAGTATCCGAGCTCGCCGCCCTCGTGAATCGACCCGGGCGTCGTCGGCGCCACGTGGCTCGAGATACCGCCAGGGAAGGAGAACTGCGTGAACAGCTTCTTCAGCCCCGCTTCGTCCTGGCTCACATTCGGGTAAACCTCGCTGTACGTCCCCTCCAGGTAGGTATTGGCAACCAAGGCCGGACCGCCGTGGCCGGGTCCCGCGATGTAGATCACGTTCAGGTCGTACTTCTTGATGACCCGGTTCAAGTGCACGTAGATGAAGTTCTGGCCCGGCGTCGTCCCCCAGTGGCCGACTACGAGCGGCTTCACGTGAGAGAGCTTCAGCGGCTCCTTCAGCAGCGGATTGTCGTAAAGATAGATCTGGCCCACCGATAGATAATTGGCGGCACGCCAGTAGGCATCCGTCTTGTGAAGCAGCTCTTCGGACAGCGATTCTGCGGTCATGGTTTCTTCTCCACGTTGCATCCAAGGCCCAAGACGAGACATACGGACCTTGCGATCATTCGTTCCTCGTCCGTGCGAATCACGCGGACGGTCGCCCGGCTGGCCGTTGCCGAAATGACACCCTCGCTCGAAGCGTTCCGCTCTTCCGTGAGCTCGACTCCGAGACATCCCAGACCCTCGCAGATCCGCGAGCGCACGGCCGGCGCATTCTCGCCGATACCCCCCGCGAAGATCAGCGTATCCAACCCGCCGAGCGCGGCGACAAACGAGCCAATACACTTCTTCACTTGATAACAAAACACCGACACTGCTTCGGCGGCTCGGACATCACGGTCTTCGCGTTCGAGCAGGTCTCGCATGTCCGAGCTGGTCTCGGACATCCCGAGGAGGCCGGACGTGGCACGACTCATCTCGCTGAATTGCGTCGCTGTCATCCCCTCTGTCCGTGCCAGATACCCTGCCAGGCCGGGGTCGAGGTCGCCCGAGCGGGTGCTCATGGGCACGCCCGACGTCGGGGTGAAACTCATGCTCGTGTCGACGGGTTTGGCTTCATACATGGCCGCCAGGCTCGCGCCATTGCCGAGGTGGGCGAGGACGACCCGGCCTTTCGCCGCCCCGGGCCCGGCTAGCCGTGCGAGCTCCTCCATCAAGAACGCGTACGAGAGCCCATGAAAGCCATACCGCCGCAGCCCTAGCGCTTGGTAGCGACGCGGAATCGGCAGGAGGCAAGCCACCCGCGGAAGGTCATGGTGAAAAGCGGTGTCGAAGCAAGCGACCTGGGGAAGGTCGCGGAACCGGTGACGAAACGCCTCCGTGAGCAGGATCTCCTCGGGCAGATGCTCGGGATCGAAAGGGCTCAACTGGTGCAGGTCCGAAACCATCTCCGCGGTAATTCGCTGCGGTTGCACGTATTTCGGGCCCCCATGCACTACCCGGTGCCCGACTGCGGTCACCGCCTCGCTCCCCTTGCGCTCCCCTATCCAGTCCATCAGAGCGCCCACGGCCGAGGTCTGGTCCGGCGCCGTCACCGGGCGGACGAAGCTTTCAGCCGCGTGCGCGCTCTTCACGCGGAAGGTGGCTCCGGGAAGACCGATTCGCTCGATTCCACCCCCCACGAGACGCCTGGGCGGATCGCTCCCATCGAACACGGCGAACTTGATGCTCGACGAGCCCCCGTTGATCGTGAGAATCCGCACGTCACTGGAGTTCATGAATGCCCCCTCTCTTCTCCACAAGACCGAGGGTCGCTCGATGTCGGGCCTCCATGTCGGACCAAGCCAGTCGGAAAAAATTCGTGGCCGCGCGCCTGCGGGCGTGATGCTCCCAGTCGTCGGTGAGAACGACGCCGCCGATGTCTAGAAACATCGTCGTGATCAGCCTGGTCGGGCGCGGTTTCTTCATTGGCGGCGGACTCGCTCGTGGAGCATCGAATCACCGCTGCCAGAGAATGCGGTTGCACTCGAGAGGGACCGCGAGGCCGCCGCACCTCGGCACAATCCGCACCGTATAGTCCGCCGCCGGGCGGACCGCGGACACAGTCGCGCTGTAGACGAAGCGACCCGATCCACCATCCGCTGGGCGAGCCCGCTTCATCTCCTGCCGCGTAGGCTCCTTACCTGCGATTCCGTCGGCGTAGAGTTCAACCCGAACCGCCGCCGGGTCGAGGTCACCGAGAGAGACCGCGAGCTCCAGAAGGTGTTCCTCGCCGCGAGTCTGCGCCTTTACCTCGCCAAGACCCAGCCTGGCCCATCTCTCGTTGATCGCCTCCATCGAGCGCACGAGGTCGCGGCCTACGGCGCCCCTGTCGGCGGCGCGCTTGCGGTACGCAGTTGCAGCCGGGAGGTATCGCCCCTCTGTGTATTCTCGCACCGTGCGGTTCGTCGAAAACCGCGGTGTTAGTTGCGCCATGCTTTCGCGCATGCGCTGGACCCATGCGCGAGGGACACCGCTCGCGTCGCGAGCATAGAATTCAGGAATGACCTGTCGTTCGAGTAGCTCGTAGAGTGCATTGGCTTCGACGCCATCCACGGCGGGGTCGTCGCCATGCTCCTGGCCGTCGCCGAGAGCCCATCCCACGTCGGGGGCGTAGGCCTCGGCCCACCAACCGTCCAGCTCTGAAAGGTTGATGCCTCCGTTCACGAGCACCTTCATGCCGCTCGTTCCGCACGCCTCCCAGGGTCGCCGAGGCGTGTTGATCCAAACGTCGACCCCCTGGACAAGCTGCGCCGTCAGAAGCATGTCGTAGTCGCTCAAGAAGATGACGTGTGGGCGTACTTCTGCGCGTCGGATGAACGTGATCCATTCATGAATCAGCGCCTGACCCGCGCCGTCTTCCGGATGGGCCTTGCCAGCAAGGATCAGTTGGACCGGGCGCCCACGATCGGTCAGGAGACGCAGCAGGCGCTCAGGATCGCGCAGGAGCAAGTCCGGCCTCTTGTAGGTCGCGAAACGGCGTGCAAAGCCGAGGGTCAACGCGCTCGGGTCGAAGAGGTGTTTCGCCGCCTCGACCGCCTCGGGCGGCGCACCTGCCGCCGTCAATTGCCTCGACAATCGATCGCGGGCATAGGTCACAAGTGACTCGCGGGCGGCGGCACGGAATTGCCACAAGCGCTCGTCGGGGACGGCCCGGATTCCGTCCGCCAGGGTCTCGGTCGTCCCGAGCCAGCGGTCCTTTGCACACGCTTTCGTCCACAGGTCGTCCGCGGCGGCCGAGTCCCACGTCGGCATGTGGACTCCGTTGGTCACGTGACCGATCGGAACCTCCTCTTCCGGCCACCTCGGAAACAATGGTGCAAAGATGCGCCGGCTCACTTCGCCGTGGAGGCGACTCACGCCATTGACAAGTCCGCTCCCGCGGACAGCGAGGTAGGCCATGTTGAATGGCTCGGACGCGTCGTTCGGGTCCCGGCGCCCGAGAGCAAGCAGATCGTGGCTCGTGATGCCGAGCTTCTGCTCCGCGTACATGCCGAGGTATCGCTGGACGAGATCAGGCCCAAACCGGTCGAACCCAGCCGCCACCGCCGTGTGCGTCGTGAACAGGTTTCCTGCCCGGGTGACGGCCATGGCTACGTCGAACGGCTGTCCAGATTCCTGCATGAAGCCACGGGCGCGTTCGAGGACGGCGAACGCGGCGTGCCCTTCGTTTAGATGACAGACCTCCGGCTTCAGGCCCATCGCCGTCAGCAGCCGCCAACCGCCGATCCCGAGGACGATCTCCTGCTGCAGGCGCATCTCCGGCCCGCCGCCGTAGAGCTCGCTCGTGATCGCTCGGTGCGCGGGAAGATTCGTGGCGTCGTTGCTGTCGAGGAGATAGAGCTTCACCCTCCCGACTTGGACCTGCCAGGCGCGCAACCAGACTGCATAACCCGGTAGGTCGACCTGGAACCGCAACCACTCGCCGTTCGAAAGGCGTAACGGTGTGATCGGCAACTGGCCCGGGTCGTTGTACGGGAACAGAGCTTGTTGAGAGCCGTCCTGGCTGATCACCTGACGGAAGTAGCCTTGCTGCCAAAGGAGGCCGATACCCACTACGGGAACGCCCAGGTCACTGGTGGCTTTGAGCTGATCGCCCGCGACGTTGCCGAGCCCCCCAGAGTAGATCGGTAGGGCCTCGCTCAACATGAACTCCATACTGAAGTAGGCAGCGCACGTAAGCGCGCTCTGCGGGTGGACCTTCTGAAACCACGCGGGCGCTTCGGCCTCGCGCCGCCTCTTCTGAAGCATGTCGTCCACGCGCTTGCGAAAGAGGGGATCAGCCCACGCGCGCTGGATCTGATCGCGCGAGACCGTCTGGAGGACGACCCAGGGGTTCTGCGTCGTCTCCCAGAGGGCAGGATCGAGCTGGCGCCATACCTCGTCGGTGGAGTGATTCCACGACCAGCGCATGTCCAGCGCCAGCAGCGCTAGAGAATCGAAACCCTCCTCTTGCCCGCGGGGCACGTTACCGCTGCTCATGTTCGCCTTTCGCCGTCTACTGGGCGGTGGGCATCTACTTGCCGCGTTTTGCCTGCGAGTGTCTTCGTAACGAGGCTCTGGGCTTCCTCCAAGACGCGAGCCAGATGGCCAGGTCCCCGGAAGCTCTCAGCGTAGATCTTGTAGATAGCCTCGGTCCCCGAGGGTCGCGCAGCGAACCATGCGCTCTCGGCGACCACCTTCAATCCGCCAATGGGCGCGCCGTTGCCTGGTGCGTTCGTGAGGATCGTCTGAATCCGCTCCCCGGCCAGGTCCCTGACGCGAACCTGCGCCGGCGAGAGCTTCGCGAGCGAGTCTTTCTGCGCGGGGGTGGCCGACGCCTCGACGCGGTCGTAGGCCGGCTCGCCAAACTCGTGGGTGAGATCGCGGTAGAGCTCCCCAGGGTCGCGGCCCATCCGCGCCGTGATCTCTGCGGAAAGCAGCGCGGGAATGATGCCATCTTTGTCCGTCGTCCAGACGCTGCCATCCCGACGGACGAAGCACGCGCCGGCGCTCTCTTCGCCACCGAAGCAGAGGGAGCCGTCGCGCAGGCCATCGACGAACCACTTGAAACCAACGGGGACTTCGTAGAGCTTGCGCCCGAGCTTAGCGGTGACGCGATCGATGATCTGGCTGGTCACTACCGTCTTGCCGATCGCCGCCTCGTTGTGCCACTGCGGCCGGTGTTCGAGCAGGTACCGGATCGCAACGGCCAGATAGTGGTTCGGCGCGAGCAAGCCGGCACTCTTGGTCACGATTCCGTGCCGATCGTGGTCGGTATCGCAGGCGAAGGCGATCTGGAAGCGGTCCTTTAGCGCGGTGAGCCTCTTCATGGCGTAAGGTGAGGAGGGATCCATGCGGATCTGCCCATCCCAGTCCACGGTCATGAATCGGAATGTGGGGTCGACCTCCTCATTCACGACCGTGAGGTTCAGTTTGTAGTGATCGGCGATCCGTCCCCAGTAGTGGACTCCGGCACCTCCGAGCGGGTCGACTCCCATGTGGATGTTGGATGCGCGAATGGCGTCCATGTCGAGAACGTTGGCGAGATCGGTAATGTACGCGTCAACGTAGTTGTGCCGGTGCGTCGTTTTCGCGTGGAGGGCCTTCTCGAAAGGAACTCTCTTCACGCCCGCAAGACAGTTTTGGAGAAACTCGTTGGCCCTTCCCTCGATCCAGGCGGTAACGCCGGAATCCGCTGGCCCGCCCTTGGGAGGGTTGTATTTGAACCCGCCGTCGTGGGGCGGGTTGTGGGAAGGCGTGATGACGATCCCGTCCGCCAGCCCCGCCTTGCGCTCCCGATTGTACGTTAGGATCGCGAGCGAGACGGCAGGAGTGGGAGTGTACTCGTCCCCTTGCGCGAGCATGACCTCGACTTCGTTGGCCGCGAGCACCTCGAGCGCGGTGGTCAAGGCCGGCACCGAGAGTGCGTGCGTGTCCATGCCGAGAAACAAGGGCCCGTCGATCTGCCTCTGCTTGCGGTAGAGGCAGATGGCCTGAGTGATCGCCAGGATGTGCCATTCGTTGAACGTCCTCGCGAACGAGGACCCGCGATGCCCCGAGGTGCCGAACGCCACTCGCTGGTCTGGCACCGACAGGTCCGGTCTCTCGGCATAGTAAGCCGTGACGAGCCGAGGCACGTTCACCAAGCTCGATGCCTCGGTCGGCTTTCCTGCAAATGGGCTCACCTTCATCCGCGCTCTCCTTGTGTCCGTCGAAGTGATACCCACCGCACATTCGTCTTTGCGGACACACGTCATTCTCGCGGTCACCGGCCGGCCGTCCGGTGGCCCACGGAGCAGGTCCGTGCGCGGCCGACAGCCTCCACTCGCGCTAGCGGAACCAAGTCGGCGCCCAGAAGAGGGCCATGACGACCCACAGAATGCCGACGAAGAACAGCACCCAGACGACATCGCCACCCCACCCCCAGGATTCGTGTCTGAAAGGGCGAAGAGCACCAGTAGCGGATAGGTGATCGCTGCGGCGTCTTTGCAGGTATCTAGGGTATGGCGGGCCCCAGCCGCGGTAACCCCAACCGTACCCGAGCGGAGGGACGAGTAGGAAGAACATGAACATCATCCAGAGCAACCACCATGAGCTCATCATTGGAATCTCCTGACCGCTGCCGTCGCTCGGCTTATGCGTCGACCGGGGGGCGGGTAGGCGCTCCCGGACGGAATGCAAGTTCGCGGCCGGCTGGAGATCCTTGAAGAGCTACGGATGTGCCGTCGACTCGCGGATCGCGGCCGCATGAGTTCTGCCGCACGCTCCGGCCAGTGCGATCGGTAGCTCATCCGAGCGTGCCCGCAGTCTTTCCATCCGGCGAATCAATTGGGCGGCGCAGATCTCCTCTGATGGCGCCCGTCGTACCCTCAGACTCGCGTGGCGTTCGTGCGCGCGCTTGGGCCGAGTGAGGCGGTCCCGTGTCCAGTGAAGCATGCCCGGACGCGACGACGCTTTCCGTCGCCGGTTGCTACGCGGACACGCGGCTACCGCAAACGCTCACGGAGCGGGCGTCGAGCCTCAGGACTTCCTCGCCGAGCTGCACGCGGAGCTCGTCCACATGTTCTGAGCCTGCAACGTGTTCAATGTGTGCGGCGAGAGCGCGCACAATCGCGGCCTGCAATCCACCGCCTGCGGGGTGCGGAATCGACCCGGCGCGTGCGGCCGGAATAGGGAAACGGGGGCTGGGGGCGAGCATCGTCCCGCGCTTCTGCACGCGGCGGGCCACGGTCTCTTGACGCGAGGGTATCCCGAGAGAGGCTGGATATGTGCCATGCATACCGCAACGTGAGCGGCCCACGGTGCTCGAGTGGCGTCCCTCACTAAAGAATGTCGATATCGACGCGGCGATCCATCCGCCACGCCGCTTCATCGCCACCTGTGGCATCGAGTGCCCCGCGGGAACTCTCGCTCAGCTGGGCGGTCGGCACTCCAAGCCCTGTCAGGTACTGCAGCGCCGCATTGGATCGGCGTTCCCCGAGAGCCATGTTGTACTCCTGCGTTCCGCGTGGGTCGGCGCGCCCGACGAGTTTGACGGACCGCCCCTTCAGGGGTCCGGTGGTCAGGCAAGTGGCCACCTGCACCAGAACGTCGCGATCCTCGGGCAGGATCGCGCTCTGGTCGAAGCTGAATTTGGGTGCTTCTTTGGCGCTCTCGATCGTCGCAATTGCGCACGCCGCGCGCAATCTTTCCGAAAGATAAATCGTCGAGTTTGCCTTTCCGGGCGCCGCGGGTGCGAGCGTGGCGGAGGTCGCCACGACGGTCGTCGCGGTGACGGCAGGCTTGTCAGTGTGATCGCACCCCGTTGCGAGGATCGGGGACGCGACGCTCGCGATGAGGACGACGTTGATGAACCGGATGCTCATCGCGCCACCGGAGCGTAGGTGGCGACGTCCGACGTCCCACGGGCGAGAATCGAGCGCGCGCGATCAACCTCGATGGAGCTTCCGTGAAGCGCCACGATATACTTCCCGCCCCGAACGGCGGTCTCGTACTTCACGATGCTGTCCTTCGGAATGCCGGCGCTTGCAAGGGCAGCACCCAGGACTCCGATGGAGGCCCCGACGGTCGCCCCTTCGAGAGCTCCCACGAGCCACGAGAGGAGCGGTCCCATGACGATGATGTGGCCAATTCCCGGGATGAGAAAGAGACCAGCACCGAAGAGCCAGCCCCAAAGGCCGCCCCAAAACGCACCGGTCTTTCCCCAGAACTTCATGCGATCGCCGGCGTTGTAGAAGCCCATCGCGTGCTCCTCGGTCCGGAAGTCCTTTCCGACGATCGAGAGCTGCTTCATTTCGAACTTCTCGTCACGAAGGGCCTTGATGGCCCCCTCAGCTGCCGTGTGCGTATCGTAAATGGCGACTGCGGAATGCATGTCCATGGTTTCTCTCCGGAGGTTTGAACCGAGTGAGGTGTTGCGAACCGAGACACCTTTGGCGAGGCATCACTACGAGGCGGCCGTCAGGCTCTCGGACGAGCAGCCTGTCGGCTGTCACGCTCTTGCCGACTTGGCAGCCTCTGCGCCGTTGGTGGGTACGATCAGGTTGGCGGGCACCGTCTTCATCGGGACCGGCGCGGCCAAGAGGGGCCGGATCAGTTCGATGGGGATTGGGAAGACGATCGTCGAGTTTTGATTTGATCCCATGTCGAGGAGCGTCTGCATGTAGCGAAGAGCGAGTGCGGCCGGCTGCGTCGAGATGATCTCGGCTGCGTTTGCGAGAACCTGTGCGGCCTGGAACTCACCATCGGTCGCGATGATCTTCGCTCGCTTCTCACGTTCTGCTTCCGCTTGCCTTGCAAGGGCACGCACCATGGTCTCGGCCAGTTGGGCATCCTTGAGTTCGACCGTCCCGACCTTGATCCCCCAGGGCTCGGTCTGGCGATCTATGATGGTCTGTAGCTTCTGGTTGATCTTGTCTCGGCTTCCCAGTAGCTCGTCCAGGCTCGACTGCCCGAGCACAGCGCGTAGAGTCGTCTGGGCGATCTGCGAGGTTGCATCGAGGAAGTTGAAGACGCGGACGATCGCGGCCTGAGGGTCCGTCACCTGAAAGAAGATCACTGCGTTGACCTTTACGGTCACGTTGTCCGAGGTGATGACCTCCTGTTGAGGTACCTCGAGGGTGATGACGCGCAGATCAACTTTCGTGACACGATCGATCCCGGGAATGATGAAGAAGAGGCCTGGCCCCTTGACAGGGATCAAGCGACCGAGCCGAAAGACAACACCTCGCTCGTACTCCTTGGCGATCTTGATGCTGCTCGCCGCCAGCAGCAGCATGGCGGCAACCGCGACTATGACGGCATAGGTGCTGGTGCTCCAGAGAAAAGCCGGAACATTCACGGGGTGCATCGAGTCTTCTCCGTTCGCAGGAGCCGGCGACGTTTCGTCAGACCTAGGGCTCGCGGCGGTGTGTGCATGCCACGTGCCGACGGGTGGCCTCCGCGGGAGTGCGGGATGCGCCGCACCTAACCAGTAGCGTGTCCGTGGAATCGCCACAGTGTGGCGTTCGCGAGCGCAGCGACACGAGCTAGATACTCGCCGGGGGAGCTCTTGCGGATCCTCGCAACCTCCGCCATCGGGCCTCCGGGCGTATTCGGGGTGGGGTTCGGGCGCTAGGTGTCCGAGGATGCCCAGTTGCGCCCGCAGTCGTGTGGCGTGCGCGCGCTGACCTCACCCGCGCAAGCGCCGGTCTCGACGTGGAGGTTCTGCGCAGGGATGGTCATGAGGCCGTCGCGAGATTCCGCGACCCACGACGCGATCGCGGTGAGGAGGGCGCGATGACAACCTCGGCCCCGCCTCACTGCGCGTGAAATCGTCACGCACCCCGCAGCGAGCGCCGCCCCGAAGGGGCCGCTGTGGAGCATCTTCTACTAGTTCCCCACAAGCAGCGGCCGGAGCGACGGGTTCACGCGCCCCGGCCCCCATCCCCTGTGGAGGGAGACTCGAGACGGCCCGGCGGCGATTCCCCAAGCGACGCGCAGTATTGCCTCATCGCGGCCACGCTGCCTCGATCTGCACCCGACGCGCGCTTCGTCACGGCGTTGCCTCGAGAATGTCGACGTCTACGCGACGGTCGGCCTGCCACGCGGCCTGGTCGCTTCCCGTCGCGTCCAGGGCGCCTCTCGAGGTCTCCCGCATCTGCGTGGAGGGAACGCCAAGCGCCGCGAGGTAGCTCATGACGGAGCTCGAGCGACGCGCGCCGAGCGCCATGTTGTACTCCTGCGTTCCGCGCGGATCCGCGCGGCCCACCAGTTTCACTGACCTGCCCTTCAGTGGTCCTGTCGTGAGGCACTGGGCGACCTGCGCGAGCGCGTCGCGATCCTCGGCAAGAATGGCGCTCTTGTCGTAGTCGAACTTGGGCGCGTCCTTCTGGCTGGCGATCTCCTTGATGCCGCACGTCTCGCGGAAAGTCTCCGACAGGAAGATGAGCGAGGTTGGAGTGGCCGGTGACGCCGGCGCAAGCGGCGCCGAGGTCACGACCGCTGTCCCAGCGACGGCTGGCCTGTCTTCGTGGGCGCAGCCGGTCACGACTGCGAGAGTCGCGAAGGCGGCGCCAAGGCAGCCGCTAGCGTACGATGAGGTGATCTTCATTGAGAGTATCTCCAGGGGTGAGTGAGTCACCGAGGCGCTAGCAACTTCGTGTCCAGGCCGCGGCCGCGACTCACCAGGCACGCTTGTTGTGATGGGGACGCCGACGGCGTGGCCTCTTCGATTGCATCCACGCAAGCCCGGGGGTCACGGGTCCGCGCCGGAGCCGAACATGGTGACCGCCGGGCTGTTGTGCCTACCCGAGGAGTGCGTCTGCGAGGTGCGATGCCTGCTAAGGGCCATCCGGGCGGTCGCGTTCCTGTCGGGTGGCCATCCGGGCGAGCTCGCGTTCCGCGCCGCTCACCGCGATGAACGAACGCTTCTGGTCGCGATTCCCCTGGGCGCTGACGTTCGCGCTCGCTGTAACTCAGCCGCGCGCCCGGAGAGACGGCGCTCGCCATGGAAAAACGTGATTCGCGGCATCGATCCTGCAGCTACCGCCTTGGCGCCTGCATCCGCGGGTCAGCGAGGTGGATCATGCTGCGAAGTCTGAAGGCACTAGAGAGCTACAAGGTCACCGCGAAAGACGGAGACGTGGGGAGCGTGGTGAACTTCCTGCTCGACGACGAGCGGTGGGCGATCCGCTACCTGGTCGTCGACACCGGAGGCTTCTTCGGCAGCCGCCAGGTTTTGATCTCGCCGATCTCGTTCCGAGAGGTCGACTTCTCCTCGAACCGCTTCCACCTCTCGCTCTCGATGGAGAAGGTGAAGAATAGCCCGAGCATCGACCTTGACCGCCCCGTCTCGCGTCAGCAGGAGCGCGGCTACTACGGGTATTACGGCTACCCGTACTACTGGGGCTACGACGGCCTCTGGGGGATGGGCGCCGACCCGATCGCCTTCCGGGGGAGCGGTTACCAGTCACCGCGCGACATACTCGGGGAGCCCCCGGGCGACCGGCATTTGCGCGGCGCGAACGAGGTCACCGGCTACCATATCGAGGCGACCGACGGCGCAATCGGGCACGTCGCAGACTTCGTCATCGACGACCTTACCTGGGCCGTCCGCTACCTCGTCGTCGCCACCACGAACTGGTGGCCGGGCAAGCGGGTGCTGGTCGCGCCTGAGTGGGCGTCTCGCATCAGTTGGGTCGATCGAAAGGTCTACCTCGGGATGTCGCGCGACGCGATCCAGCACAGCCCGCCTTGGACCGGCGCGTACCCCGTGACCCGCGCGTACGAGGACACACTGGTCCAGCACTACGGCGGGACAGCGGGCTGGATCGCGCGCGATCGCAACGTCGCGTCGAAGTCGGCCCACGGCGCCGAAAGCCCAGTCCGGTAGCGGCACCACGAGCGGCGGGTCCCGCCGCGAAGGGGAGCAATCAGAGTCGGAAAGACATCCCCGACGCCGAGTTCGAGGAGACGCAATCAAGTAACCCCTGAGCGCGCACCAAACGGCGCGCAGACCTACACGGACGGAGATCTTCCATGAGCGATCACAAGAGTCATCAGAGCCAGACCCACACCCACGGTACCGGATGCGGCCACGCGACGATCGCGCATGGCGATCACAAGGACTACGTTCAAGGCGGCCACCGTGATCACATTGCGGGTGGCAAGGCGCATCCTCACCAGTTTGAGGTCAATGAGATGAACCCTGCAGCTTGTACGCCGCAGCACGCGTGCGGGGCGCACGCGGCCGACCACGTGCACGGTGCCGGGTGCACGCACGAGGCGGTGCCGCACGGCGACCACACCGACTACGTGGTCAACGGCCATCTTCATCACCCATGCGATGAGCATTGCGACGATCACGGCCCCGTCTCGATGAGCAAGACGTCCTAAGCCTACGAGGCGTCTGGGGCGCGAGCGCTCCGCGAGGACTTTTCGGCGCACTTCTACGTCGACCATGAAGGGACAATCCCATGAAGATTGCGGTGTTCGGAGCCAATGGCCCGACCGGACAGCTCGTCTGTCTACAGGCACTGGCAGCCGAGACACAGGTACGTGCTGTTACCAGGCGCCCCGGCGCATTCCCGCTCCGCTACCCGAGGTTGGAGGCCTGTCGCGCCGACGTGACGGGCACCGATGACCTAGTTCCGATCGTGACTGGTTGCGACGCTGTCTTATCAGCGCTCGGAGCTTCGTACGGACGCCGTGAGATCACCGTCTACTCCGTCGGGACGCGACGCATCGTCGAGGCGATGCTGGCTACCTCGTGTCGCCGCCTCATCGTGGTCAGCTCGGGACTGACGTATCCGCCGCCGCACATGGGCTGGTTCTTCGACCGCGTGTTGCACCCGATCCTGCGTGACGTCGTCGGACGCACTCTGTATGCCGACATGCGACGCATGGAGGAATATCTCCAGGGGTGCAAGGACATTGACTGGACCGTGATGCGCCCCGGCCGTCTGGTCGACGCCGTCGCAGTCTCGACCTATCGTCTCGACCGAGACTTCCCGACACAGATGGTGACAACTCGTGCCGACCTTGCTGCTGCCATGCTTTCTGAGATTGGGCACCGCGAGCACGTGCACCAAGCGTGGGCGCCCACGACGCGGTGATGGACGCTTCACAGCGTTCGCCGCGAAGCCTGCAAGCAAGGCCATAAGGCGAGGCCCGTAGAGGCAATCAACCACGCGGGGGGGATGGGCGGATCGCGGCAGCCGTTTAGACCGCGGTGTGACGCAGCCGGAGCGCGTTCGCGATCACGGACACCGAGCTAAGGCTCATCGCCGCCGCCGCGATCATCGGGCTGAGGACGATGCCGAGAAATGGGTAGAGCACGCCCGCCGCAACCGGTACACCGAGCAGGTTGTAGATAAGGGACAGGGTAAGATTCTGCCGAATGTTGCGCATCGTGGCCTGGCTGAGTCGCCGCGCCCGGAGGATCCCCCGGAGGTCCCCCTTCACCAGCGTGACACCTGCCGACTCGATCGCCACATCCGTGCCTGAGCCCATGGCGATGCCCACGTCCGCTTGTGCGAGCGCAGGGGCATCATTGATTCCATCACCCGCCATCGCGACGCGCCCACCTTCTGCCTGGAACCGCTTCACGACCGCGGCCTTGCCGGTCGGGAGAACGCCGGCCTCTACGTCGTCGATCCCTACCGCTTTCGCCACTGCCTTTGCGGTGACTTCGTTGTCTCCCGTCAGCATCACCACGCGAAGGCCGACGGCGCGGAGCTGCTGGATTGCCTCCTTCGATGTCGGTTTCAGAGGGTCGGAGACTCCGAGCAAGCCGCTCAGCTGGCCATCCACGACGACGAAGACAACGGTCTGCCCCTCGGCGCGAAGACGGTCCGTTTCCTTGGCGTCTGGCGAACCTGTCCCTTCCGCCATAACGAGGCTCGCGTTGCCGATCACGACTCGCCTGCCGTCCACCCTCCCGATGACGCCCTGACCGCTTAGGGTCTGGACCGACTCGACCTTCCGCGGAGCCCGCCCCAAACCGGCCGAACGGACGATGGCTGCAGCAAGGGGATGCTCACTCTGGGCCTCGAGAGCGGCGGCGAGCTCGAGGAGTTCGTCTCGGGCAAACGCGCCGAACGTGAGTGCAGTGACGACCTCGGGGTGACCGGCGGTGATCGTGCCGGTCTTGTCGAGGACGAGCGTATCGACCTTCTCTAGGCGCTCGAGCGACTCGGCATTCTTGATGAGAACCCCGGCGGAAGCTCCCCGTCCGGTACCCACCATGATCGACATAGGAGTGGCCAGCCCAAGTGCACACGGGCAGGCGATGATAAGAACGGCGACCGCACTCACCATCGCGTGGGCGAGCCTGGGTTCCGGTCCAAGCGCCATCCACAGCACGAACGTGAGGACGGAAACGCCGAGGACAGCGGGCACGAAGACCCCAGAGACCTTGTCGGCGATCTTCTGGATCGGCGCTCGACTTCGCTGCGCCTCGCTCACCATGCGGACGATCTGGGCGAGAAGCGTCCCCTCTCCGGTGCGATCCACAAGGAGAAGCAGCGGACCGGTCCCGTTGGTCGTGCCTCCGGTGACCCGGTCCCCGGTGTGCTTCTCCACCGGTATCGGCTCCCCGGTGATCATCGACTCATCGCACGACGAGGTGCCGTTGATGACCTTCCCGTCGATCGGCACGCGCTCACCGGGTCGCACGCGCACCTCATCACCGACCCGCAGCGCGTCGACGCCCACATCCTGGTCGATGCCGTTCATGACCCGACGGGCCGTCTTGGGCGCCAGGGCGAGAAGGGCCCGCAGCGCTCCGCTCGTCTGGCTTCGGGCACGGAGCTCGAGCACCTGGCCGAGCAGGACGAGCGTGATGATGACCGACGCGGCTTCGAAGTAGACACCCACCTCGCCGTGGTGGTTCCGGAAGGCCGCGGGAAACAAACCAGGCAGGAACGTGCCGAACAGGCTGTAGAGGAACGCCGCTCCGCTCCCGAGGGCGACGAGGGTGAACATGTTTGCGCTCTTTTGCTTCACCGACGCCCACGCACGCTCGAAAAACGGTGCGCCGCCCCAGAGAACGACCGGAGTTGCGAGAACGAGCTCGAGCGGGTTCTGCCATCCGCGCGGTAAGAGCGAGCCGACCGGGTCGCCCGGGACCATCTCGGCCATGCCGAGCACAAACACGGGCAGCGTGAATGCGGCACTCCCCCAGAACCGTCGGCGCATCAGTATGAGCTCGGGGCTCTCTCCGTCCTGGACATGCACGGCCTTCGGCTCGAGCGCCATTCCACAGATCGGGCACGCACCCGGCTCGCCGCGTACGATCTCAGGGTGCATGGGGCACACATACTGGGTCTTCGCGGGCGCCACCGTGGGCACGAGCTCCAGGGCCATTCCGCACTTCGGGCAAGAGCCAGCGCGGTCTTGCCCGACCTCTGGGTGCATCGGGCACACGTACACGGCCGTCATCCCCATACCTTCCGCGCCATCGAGCCCGGTGGCTGCGCGTACCAGCCAGGATCGTCGTAGCTCGTGATCCCCTCGCGTACCTTTACGACGGTGAACATGCCCCCCATCTCGATGTCGCCGAACGGCCCTTTGCCCGCAGCCATCGGCAACGTGTTTCTTGGGTGCCCCATCTCCATCATGCCCCCCATGCCGGCGCTACCCATCGGCATGTAGCCGGGAAGCACGCTCTCGAGTCTCGTCTCTCCGGATCCGACTCCGACGCCGATCATGTTGGGGAGCTCGTGCCCCATCGCATTCATCGTGTGATGGCTCTTGTGGCAGTGGAGCGGCCAGTCACCCGGGTTGTCGGCGATGAACTCGAAGTCCCTGGTGCTCCCAGGCGGTACGTCCACCGTATTCTCGTAAAATCTTGCGCTCGAGGGGACCGGTCCTGCGTCGGTGCCGGTTACATGGAAGCGATGCCCGTGGATGTGGATCGGGTGACTGTCCATGCTGAGATTCCCGAGTCGGACGCGCACGCGGTCGCCCTTTTTCGCCACGAGCGGCGCCGTCCCCGGCCACGCACGGCTGTTGAAGGTAAACGTGTTGAAGTCGAGCATGACCATCGGGTTCGGTCGCGACGTCCCGGGCGGGATGGCCCACTCGGCGAGGAAGATGGCGAAGTCCCGATGGACGGGTTCGGGCGCCCTCGGGTGGACGATGAGGAAGCCCATCATGCCGAGCGCAAGCTGCACCATCTCGTCCGAGTGAGGGTGGTACATCAGCGTGCCTTGCTGCCGCAGCGTGAACTCGTACACGTAGGTCTCGCCCGGCAGGATGTGGGGCTGCGTGAGGCCCGCCACGCCGTCCATGCCGTTCGGCAGGAGCACGCCGTGCCAGTGAATGCTCGTTCGTTCCGGTAGGCTGTTCGTGAGGAACACGCGAACGCGGTCACCCTCGACCACCTCGATCGTGGGTCCCGGCGTCTGGCCGTTGTACCCCCAGCAATCGACAACCATGCCAGCCGCGAACTCCCGCTTCACGGGTTCGGCGACGAGACGGAACTCCTTGGCACCGTCCTTCATGACCCACGGTAAGGTCGAGCCGTTCGGCGTAATCACGGGCGTGTACCGTCCCTTGAGCGGACTCGGCACCGGATCTTCGGGAGGCTGGGCGTCGGCGATGCGCGTGCGGAGCAGCCCCAATCCGCCCGCGAGCAAAGTCGCCCCCGAGAGGATGCGTCGGCGGGTCATCATGAAGACGCTCCTTCTTTCGGCGGAGGATTGGCCTCGGCGTGTGGAGGCGCTGGGGGCAGACTGCCCCCAGTCGCTCGTTCGAGGTCGGCTCGTGCGAGCCAGTAGTCACGGAGCGCCTCGATGAACTCGCGGTATGCGGTGACTTCGTTCTGCTTCGCCTGAAGAAGCTGGTACACCCCGGCGAGCATGGCGTCGTACTGCTCCAGCGTGAGAGTCACGACTCGTTTCCGAAGCGGGACCACGACCTTCGCGTAGCGCTCCACGACCACGCGCGTGGCGACGAGCCGGCTTCGGGCCGACCGAACCTCGGACCGCACGTCCACGGCCAGTGCCATCTCGCGGGCCAAGGCGGCGCGAAGCTGACCTTCGAGCCGTGCGATGACGGCCCGCTTCTGATCGAAGATGGGAAGCTCGACGCCAACGTTCGGCCCCGCGACGGTGAATCCCTCGGGGGCACGCTCGACACCCGCCCCCACAGACGTAGCCCCGAGCCAGCGATAGTTCGTCGCCATTGCAAGCGCGTGCGACACGGCCTGCGCCTCCTCATGGGCTGCGCCAAGGTCGAGGCGTCGACTCACACCGAGCGACTCAAGATGGTCGAGACCCACCTCCTCGGCCGGAAGCTCGGGAAGCTTCTGGGCGATGCGATAGCTGGCGTCCGGCCCCCAGAGCCCCAGGAGCCGCGCCAACGCCTCCCGTGCCGAGACCACGTCGGCGTCGCTCCGCACGAGGTCTGTTCGGAGCTGCTCGTAGAGAGACTGCTGGTTCGCAAGATCGAGTTCGCTGATGTTGCCGGCCGCGTGCTGACGCTGAGCCAGATCGAGTCCCGCGTCGCCCGTCTCGAGAATCGTCCGCCGCATCGCCGCTATCTGCTGGGCTGCCGCCAGGCTGCACCACGCCACCTCGACAGCGTTGACCATACGGAGGACGGCATCGCCGACTCTCCGCTCGGTCGCTCGAAGCTCCGCCTCCGCGACCTTCTTCCGTGCGGCCAAAAGGAAGACGCTCAAGAAGTCCTGGCTCACGGACAGGCCGAAGCCTGTCTGCACGGAGCCGGCGATGGGGAACGCTACTCCGGCCCCGAAGACCGGGTTCTGCAAAAGCCCCGCCTGGACGAGGTCCGCCTGCGCGACGGTGAGATCCTCGTAGGTCGCCTGGAGCGTCTTGTTGTTCACAAGGGCGATCTGGATTGCAGCTTCCACGGTCAACTCGCGCGAGACGAGGTCGTGAATCTTCTTCGTTACCGCCTCATCTTCCGCCGTGGATTGGTTCCAGGCGATCCGGCGTCCCGTGCGGTTCTCGACGAGGCTTGTGGTGTCACGGAGCGCCAGCCTGGGCGACGTGGTCGCGCACGCCGAGACGAGCATAGCCATCATTGGGATCGCCAGCCGAGTCGCGTTCATGGCGCCGTAGCGTCGGGCTGATCGTCCGTGTGGTGGTGGACAACGGCCGGACCGCTCGATGACGCCGCGGAGGCGCTCACCGGCCCGCTTACGAGGGCCTCGGGAGCGCTCGGGCTTCTGGGGTCGTTGACGTTCCGATCGGGTAGAGCACCGTTCGCGCACGCGACGAACACGAACACGCCGACCACGACGAGCACCGCAGGCCCGAATCTTGACCATCGCATGCAGGTCACCCGCCCAGGGCACGTAGAAGTTCACGTACCGCGACGCCCTCCGCGTTGGCCGCTTCCACACGACCGGCATCCCGGCCCTGGTGGCTAGAGAACCCCACGACACCGCTCACGTCGACGCCCACGTCCAATCGCGGATCTCCGGCACGTCCTCAAGGTGCTCGGCCACGTACGCGCGGTGCAGACGAAGCATCCGCTCGCACTCTTCAGTCAACGCAGCCGCGTCCGGCAACTTTGACCGCGAACGCCGGATGGCATCCATACAGATGTCGTAGCGGCTTGTCTGGTTCAGAACGACCATGTCGAACGGCGTGGTCGTCGTCCCTTCCTCCTTGTAGCCGCGCACATGGAAGCGCGTCGGCTCGGGGCGCGCGTGGAGAAGCTCATGGATGCCCGAAGCGTACCCATGAAAGGAGAAGCACACGTGTGTGTCTTGGGTGAAGAGGTCGATGAATCGACTGTCGGGCATGCCGTGTGGGTGTTCGCGCGGAGAAAAGAGACTTAAGAGATCCACTACGTTCACAACCCGCGTACGAAGCGATGGCGCGTGCTTACGCAGCCACCAAGCGGCCGCCATCGTCTCGAGCGTCGGCGTGTCGCCCGCGCACGCGAGGATCACATCCGGCTCTTCCCCGGCGCTCTCCGTGCCGGCCCACGTCCAGACCGACGCGCCGAGGGCAGCATGGGCGCGTGCTGCGGCCATGTCGAGCCACTGCAGCTGCGGCTGCTTATCGATGATGATGAGGTTCACATAATTCTTGCTGCGCAGGCAGTGGTCCGCGACCGAAAGCAGGCAGTTCGCGTCCGGAGGCAGGTAGACCCGCGCCACCGTCCCCTTCTTCGACATGATCGTGTCCATGAAACCGGGTCCTTGGTGACTGAACCCGTTGTGATCGTTCCGCCAGCAGGTGGACGTAAGCAGGTAGTTGAGCGACGGCACTGGCTTTCGCCACGCGAGCTTGTCGGAAACCTCTAGCCACTTCGCATGCTGCGTCGCCATCGAGGCAATGATGAGCGCAAACGCCTCGTACGTCGCGAAGAGGCCGTGACGACCTGTAAGCAGATACCCCTCGAGCCACCCCTGGCAGTTGTGCTCACTCAACACTTCCATGACGCGGCCGTCCGGCCCGAGGCTTTCGTCGTAGTCGAACACCGGCTCCATCGAACAACGCTTCGTCGCCTCAAACACGGCACCGAGACGGTTCGAGTTCGTCTCGTCGGGGCAGACGAGGCGGAAGTTGGTCGGGTTCTTCCGGTAGATGTCGCGCAGCATGAGACCGAGCTGCCGCGTCGACTCGTGCTGCTCCGTGGCATGATGCGGAACCGGAATCGCGTAGTCGGTGAACGCGGGGAGGTCGAGCGGGACGGTGAGGAGTCCTCCGTTGGCGTGCGGGTTCGCTCCCATGCGACGCGCCCCCA
>Ga0302326_10003906_pt1 | contig 34866 bp, 30 predicted proteins | sample Palsa_T0_3_FD_202264 | JGI IMG/M metagenome (GOLD analysis project Ga0302326, IMG submission 202264) | Peat permafrost microbial communities from Stordalen Mire near Abisko, Sweden - Palsa_T0_3 | ecosystem: Environmental > Terrestrial > Soil > Palsa > Peat permafrost | place: Sweden: Abisko...
TGTCGAGGGTAAGGAGCCTGATCCCGTCGCCGAGATCCTCGCTCTTCACGCGCTGATTGCTGCTGTTCATCGTCGTCTTTCGAGAAGAGTGGTTATCGCGTGCAGATCCACACGGTCGGCTGGGTTTTCGGATTCCAGACGAAGCGCATGCTGCTGCGTCCGGCGCGGTTTGCGCCGTACTGCGCCTGCGCCGTGTTGAAGGGCTGTGCCGAGAATTTCAGATGATCGCCGCTGCCCGACCAGGTGCCGGCTGCCCACTTGTATCCCGAGGCGGAGTAGTGTCCGGACGTGACTACCATCGTCCCCTGCACGATCGTTCGGTTGGTGTGCATCACGTCGATCGTCGTGCAAACGTAGCTGCCGCTCGGGCTTCCCGGCTTCGGCGAGAACGTGCTCGACAGAGCCGACATCCCCGCATCGTACGCCGCGTTCGCCAGCGCCGGTCCCGTGTCGCCCACGAACAGACCCGCGACGAGCACCAGCCCAAGGCAGGCTACCGGGATGCGCATCACGGTCAGGCCGTCGCGAGCGCGCGGCGCTCGACTTCGAAGATGTCATCGTTGCCGTTCATCACGTCGCCCGAACCCTCGACGATCTGCTTCTGCAGCCAGGCCGACTGCGAGAGCACGTTGTGAGCGTAGAAGGTCGCGGTTTGGATCTTGGCCGTGTAGAACGGGTCGTTGTCGCCCGCGGCGAGCTTCTCGGCCGCGATCTTCGCGCCGCGGAACAGCTGCCAGCCGCCGGCGACGACCCCGAAGAAGTTCAGGAACGGCACCGAGTTCGCGAACGCCTTGTGCAGGTCGCCCATTGCACTCATCCCGATGAATTGCGCCGTGTCTCCCAACGCTTTAGCGGCGTCGGCGAGTGGACCCGCGAGCGTCTTGACCTCGGCGCTGTCCGACGTCTCGAGCTCCTTGGCGAAGCGGCCGATCTGCTTGATCACCTTGGTCGCGCTCGCGCCCATGTCGCGGACCAGCTTGCGGCCGACCAGATCGAGCGCCTGGATCCCGGTCGTGCCCTCGTAGATCGTCGTGATGCGCACGTCGCGGTACTGCTGCGCGATCCCGGTCTCTTCGACGTAGCCCATCCCGCCGAAGACTTGCAGCGCGGTCGAGCAGACGTCGATGGCGCGCTCGGTGAGCCAGCCCTTGACGATCGGGATCATCAGCTCGACGAACGCTTTGTGCTCCTTGCGGACGGCTTCGTCCTCGGACTTGTGCGCGTAGTCCAGCGACGCCGCGGTAACGTAGGCCAGCGCGCGCATCGCTTCGATGTTGGCCTTGCACCACAGCAGCATGCGCCGCACGTCGGGGTGCTTGATGATCGCGACGGGCTTGGGATCGCGCGACGCCGCATCGCGGAACTGGATGCGCTCCTTGGCGTACTCGACCGCATGCTGATAGGCACGGTCCGCGATCGCGAGGCCCTGGACGCCGACCGAGAAGCGGGCCGCGTTCATCATCACGAACATGTACTCGAGCCCACGGTTCGCTTCGCCGACCAGATAGCCGAGCGCGCCTTGACCACCGTCGCCGTAGACTAGCGTGCAGGTCGGGTTCGCGTTGATGCCGAGCTTGTGCTCGATCCCGGCGCACACCACGTCGTTGCGCGCGCCCGGCGTTCCGTCGGCGTTCACCAGGAACTTGGGGACGATGAACATCGAGATGCCCTTCGTGCCTTCGGGCGCTCCCGGCAACCGCGCCAGCACCAGATGGATGATGTTCGGTGCCATGTCGTGCTCGCCGAACGTGATGAAGATCTTCTGGCCGCGGATGCGGTAGGCGTCGCCCTCGGGCGTCGCGCTGGTGCGCACTTGCGCGAGATCGGAGCCGGCCTGCGGCTCGGTGAGGCACATCGTGCCCGTCCACTCGCCGCTCACCAGCTTCGGAATGAACGTCTGCTTCTGCTGCTCGCTGCCGAACTGCTCGATCGCCTCGATCGCGCCCTGATTGAGCAGCGGACCGTTGGCGAAGCCCATGTTCGCGGCGTTCCACATCTCGAGCGTCGGTCCGAGCATGATCTGCGGCAATCCCTGACCGCCGTACTCGGCCGGCACGGGCAATCCGATCCAGCCCGCCTGCGCGAACTGATGGTACGCTTCCTTGAAGCCCTTGGGCGTGGTGACCTCACCGTCGTGCCAGGTGCAGCCCTCTTTGTCACCGCTCTGGTTGAGCGGCGACAGCACTTCGGTCGCGAACGTCGACGCCTCGTCGAGGATCGCGTCGAGGACGTCGGTCGTGTCCTCGTAGCCGGGCAGCTTGGCGATCTCGTCGATGCCGGCCAGCTCGCGCAGGACGAACTGCATGTCGCGCAACGGTGCGCGGTACGTGCTCATGATGTCTCTCCGTACATTTCGCGACGGAGGCGCTGCATCGCCGCGATGAGATTGGTGAGGTAGGGCCGCAGGTTGGTCTTGATGATCTCCAGCCGCTCTTCGCCGGCGGCCGTGATGTGATAGAGCGTCGTCCCGCGCTTGGTGGATGCGTCGAGCTCGCCGCGGATGAACCCGCGCTCCTCGAGCCGCCGGAGCAGCGGGTAGATCGTATTCGGGTTGACTGGGAAGACGCCGCCCAGAGTGCCGATCCGCTGCATCAATCCGTAGCCGCTGTCGGGCTGGACGTGCAGCATCTGCAACACCAGCGCGGGAAAGACGGTCTTCGTCTTGACCTCCCCGGTGAAGACGCGGTCGCCCCACAGCTCGGTCGGGAACTCGACCCTTGACCGCATCGCCATGTATTATTCATAATAGGTTAAGGCTAAGCCGTCAAGCACCCTTGGCCAGGAGTCGAACCGGATGAACGAGCTGCCGACGCTGCCGGCCTTTATCGCCGAGCACTTGGCCCGGCCGCGGCCGACCGCGCTTGCCGAGCGCCGGGACGGCCGCACGGCCTCGCTGGGCTCGGCCGACGTCCACCGCCGGGCCGCCGCCGTAGCACGGGCGCTGCGGGCGCGCGGGATCGGCCGCGGCGACCGGGTCGCGATCCTGGCCAACAACCGGGTCGACTGGCTCATCGCCGATTTCGGGATCCTCTACGCCGGCGCCGTGGTCGTCCCGATGTTCGCCACCACGGCCGACGACCAGATCGCCTTCATCCTGGCCGACAGCGAGGCGAAGCTGCTGTTCGTCGACGACGCGGCGGTCGCCGAGCGCGTGCGGACGGCCATCCCGAACACGCCGCCGGTCGTCGCCTTCGACGTCTCGGGCACTGGCGGGTTCGCATCGTTCGTCAGCGACGCGCCGCCGGCCGGCGACGACGAAGAGGGCGCCCTGGCATCGTACCGCGAGGGGATCGCGCTCGACGATCTGGCCGTGCTCATCTACACGTCGGGAACGACCGGTCAGCCCAAGGGCGTGATGCTGTCGCACCGCAACATCGTCTCCGACGTCACCGGCGCGTTCGATCCGCAGACCAGCGGCCTGCGCGAAGGGCAGATCGGGTTGTCGGTGCTGCCGTTCGCGCACATCTACGAACACACCGACGCGCTGGGCTATCTCTACAACGCGCTGGTCCACTACGTCACCACGCCGGAACGGCTGCTCGAAGACCTGCGCGCGATTCGGCCGCACTACGTCGCGTTCGTGCCGCGCATCTTCGAACGGCTCATCGCCGGGATCATCGGCAGCGCGCGCGCGGCGGGCGGCCTGCGGCGGCGGCTGGTGCCGTGGGCGCTCGCCGTCGGAACGGAGTACGAGCGCGCGGTGCGCGACGGCAAGCCGAGCCCGGCCTTGCGCCTACAGCATGCCGTCGCGCGCAAGCTCGTGCTCAGCAAGATCCCCGCGACGCTCGGGCTCGACCGGCTGGTCTATTTCGTGAGCGGCAGCGCGCCGCTCCACCGCGACACCGCGTTGACGCTGGCCGCGATGGGCTTTACCGTGCTCGAAGGCTACGGTCTCACCGAGACGTCGCCGGTGGTGACGGTGAACCAGCCGGCCGACAACGTGCTCGGCACCGTCGGCTTGCCGGTGCGCGGCGTCGAGGTGAAGATCGCCGACGACGGCGAGGTGCTCGTCAAAGGCCCCAACGTCATGCTCGGGTACTATCACCTGCCGCCCGAAGAGCAGCCCTTCACGGCCGACGGGTGGTTCCAAACCGGCGACATCGGAACGCTCGACGAGCATGGGCACCTGTCGATCACCGACCGCAAGAAAGAGCTGTTCAAGACCAGCGGCGGCAAGTGGATCGCGCCCTCGCGCGTCGAGTCGGCGATCAAACGGTCGATCTACGTCGGCCAAGTGCTGGTGTACGGCAACAACCGCCCGCACCCGGCTGCGCTCGTCGCGCCCAACTGGGACCTCGTGCGCGCCAAGCTCGAGCTGCCGGCAACGATGACCAGCGCCGAGATGGCCGCCGACCCGCGCGTTCGCGAGCTGATGCTGCGTGAAGTGCGCAACAACACCGCCGATCTCGCGCGCTACGAGCACGTCGAGCGCGTCGCGATCCTGCCGCGCGACCCGACGATCGAGGACGGCGAGCTGTCACCCACCCTCAAGCTCAAGCGCCGCGTGGTCGAGCAGCGCTACGCGGACTTGATGGCGCACGCCTACTCGCCGCAGTAGCGAGTGGCATCCGCGGCCAAGCGACCGTTTGATTTGGATCGCGGCCGCGCGGGAAATACTTTGTCGTGAACATCATGCTACGCAGTACCGCGGCCGCCGCCGCGGCTTCGCTCGCGCTGGCGCTACCCGTCGCGGGCGCTGCACAGAACCAAATGACCGGCTCGCAGCAAGCGGCCATTTTCGCGTCGGCGCTATCGCACTTCGATCGCGAGACGCAAACGCTTGCGACGATGAAGAGTGAGATTGCTACGATGGACATCGTGGTTGTCTCGATCGCCGGACTCCAAACCGACGTCAGCGCGCGCCGCGCGCTCGTGCGCGACATGAGTAGCGCGCGACACGCGACACTCGAAGCGGCCCTCGATAAGGCGATCGTCGCCAGCCAGGATCGCGTGAACGGTGCGAGCGAGGATCAGAGTTCGCTGGCCGAATATCTGCAGCGCCTCGGAATCGACCCGAACAACGTCGTCGCAGTCGACATCGATCCCTCGCACGATCGGCAGAACCCGCGGGTGACGGTCTTCTATCGCGGCCACGCGCACACGGGCTAGGCGGCGTTCAGAACCTCCCGATGTCAGCAAGCCGCGCACGCTCGTGCCGGAATCGTAGCGCTGTAACCGAACCGTGGCCGCTGATAGTGACGGCGCGCCAGTAGGCCTGATTCGGACCGGGCCCGTGTGCACCTGATCCTTGCGCGAGCACGACGTAGAACGGACCGGGCCCAACAGCGGGTTCCGTTTTGCGCCGCAGATCGGTGCCCTGCGGACCCGCGCTGACCGTTACCGCGCCCGACACGTCGACGGCGATCGCGAGATCGTACCACGTGTTCGGCGACGGCGCGCGCGGTTCTGAGAGCTTTCCGTCGAGCTTCCAATACATTCCGAGGCCGGTGGCGGTGCGCAGTGTCAGCCCCGTGAAAACATCGTTCGCGCCTTGTCCGCCCGCGAGCGCCGCGCCCTGCCCGCCGTCGGCACTCGTGACGGCCAATACGAAGGCACCTGCGTTGATCGCCGTTGCCATGACGGTCGCGCGCACTACGAATGGCGGCACGAACGGCTTCGCAGTTTGAATCCCAGTTTGTTCGTAGGTGCCGTCGACTCCGGATATCCCGAGCCCAAGCTTGGGCGAGAACGAAAGGATCGGCTCGACGATTCTCGCGCGTGGCGTGTCCATGTTGGCCAGGGCCGCTCTCGCGGCAGAGCCGTTCACTGTCCAGACAGCGGTGTCGAGCCCAACCTGCGAACCGCTCTTGTTCCGCACCGGTGTGCTCCCGGGTTCAATTTGCCGCCAGAAAACCCACGATGCAGCGGCGAGGCAAACGAAGAGCACCGCGGCGGCGCGGCGGACCCTGCGCGGTCTATTCCATTCGCGGTCGGGCTGCGGCGAAGCCGGCGTTTTCCCGACCGGCGAGAAGAGGCCGAACCCATCGCCGGATGCGATTTCCACCGGCAAGAGCAGCTCGTCCGGGTCGTCGATCCCGAGCGCTCGCGCGATGAGCAACTGCGTTCGGCGACTGACGGGCTTTTGGTTCTCGGCGTCCCAGATGGTCCGCGCCGCCAAGCCGCCCCGCTTCGGGTCGATGGTGACCGTCGCCAGCGCCAGGTCACCCTGTGACGACAGCCCGCGCTGTTCTCTCAGGCGCCGGATGCGCCCACCATCGAGGACGATACTTCTCTCTGACATCGCCGATCTCGCAGCCCGTTCGTAACGGCACGAAATTGCGAAAAAATTGCCATCGGCAGCCGTTGCGCATTCGCCGATTCGGCCGTACGCTGCCACTTGCTCGGCGACCCGAACAACCCTGCGGCAGCCGTTCGTTGAGCTATGCCACCACGGTACCACCATATGAACGCTATGATCCGATGAGCGGTGCGGCCAATGGCTCATTCCGGCGCGACCGCTGCTCCACCGCGCGATTAGTGGGCCCCTAGGTCAAGGACGTGGAGTTAGCGATTGCGCGCACGGTCGCCGAATTTCTCGGCGCTTGCGGTCTGAGTTTCTCGATCGTCGAGACATTTTTGTTCTATGCCAATCGAGGCGAACTCCTCGAACGAGGCTATTGGGGAATTTGGCGTGATCCGCGTGGGATCGATGAAGTCGCAGTGAAGCTACATGTTGCCGTCGGGAACAGAGAACGCTGGATCGCGCTATTGATGTTTTTCTTGACGAGTCTCGTAGCAATATTCGTAACGCCCGCGTACGAGCGTCCTAATCCAGCTTCCGTAGTTCTGTTTGCGCTCTTCGTTTTTTCCGTTACTCTCTTTGTCGAGAGGTTCGTCGCCTACGAGGTGGAGACGATAACCCGCGAACTTATTATTGCCGGCCTCGCCGCTGCAGCGTCGGCGGCGCTGGAGCTGATCTCTGGATGGGTAGCCGCTGTCGTCCCACTAACTTGGTTTGTGTCGGTAATCCTCTTAGTGAGATACCTGCGCCACTACAACGTTCTGTCCCCGGAAGACGAGGCTGATTATGATAAGGACATGATTCTGATCTCACTGATCTTCCTAATGTGTGTGATCGGATATCAGAAGCTTGATTTCATCGCACACCGACCGTTCGCGACGGAAGTGCTTCTCATAAGCGCAATCATCGTAATTTCGATCGCGGTTCTCATGTTTGAGTTGCTTATGAATGCTGGGGAGCACGGAGTTGACGTGAGCGTTCGGCTCGTCCGGGAATGCGCTGAAGGCACGGTTGCACCCGAGCGCGTACGCGATTTGGCGCGAGCGTCGTTGCAACGTCCCATTGATCCCTTCAATAAGACTATCCAACGAGTTCGCAACGCCGTACATGGCCATATGATGGTTCGCGATGTTGGGGGACTCTTTGTCCTCGTCGTCGCACCATTCATCCTCATCTTGTTAGGAATCTCCCCGTCGATCACCGGATTGCAGTAGTACCGTGTACTTGCCGTATTGCCCGGGACGGACGGGTAGGCTCTAGACTTGTGCGGAGGGCTTGTCCTCGAGGATTAGCAAGGTCGAGGTACCAGTCGCGTAGACTTTTCCGGTGGCGTCGACGAGCTTCGCTTCGGCGGTCGCGGTGCGGCGACCGGCGTGGACGACCTGCGCTTGGGCGAACACCTTGCCGGTGGCGGTGGTCACCGGGCGGTGAAAGCGGGTGTGCAAGTCCATCGTCGTCGCGGCGCGCCCCGACGGCAACAGTGACTGCACCGCACTGCCGAGGGCAGTGTCGAGTAGGGTCGTGATGATTCCGCCGTGGACCGAACCAATCAGGTTGTAGAGCTCGTCGCGCGGGATCATCGCGAACGTCACCTTGCCGCGCTCGACCTGCTCGAGCGTGTAGCCCATCCACCGCATCAGGTTCGTCTGCGGCGTCTTTCCTTGCTTCATCAGCTCGAGCGCTTCGAGGCCGTCCATGCGGCGGAACACGTCCATCGCATGCGGGTACGTCTGGCCCGCGTGCGAGCCGTCGCCGCCCGGAGGCGTCGTCATGCCGAAACCGCGGCCTTGTGATGTGCCTCGTTCGCCTCGAGGTATTTCTCGACGTCCATCGCCGCCTTGCAGCCCATGCCGGCGGCGGTCACAGCTTGCTTGTAGCGGATGTCGTAGACGTCGCCCGCCACGAACACGCCGTCGATGTTGGTGCGCACGCCGTCAGAGCTCACGATGTAGCCGGCCGCGTCGAGCTCGAGCTGGCCGCGGAAGATCTCCGTGTTCGGGTCGTGTCCGATCGCGATGAACAGCGCGTCGGCGTCGAGGATCTGCTCGCCGCCGCCGACGAGGTTCTTCAAGCGCAGCGCGGTGGTCGCGTCTTCGCCGATGACCTCCTCTACGGCCGCGTTCCAGATGAACTCGATCTTCTCGTGGTTGAGCGCCCGCTCGGCCATGATCTTCGACGCGCGCAGAGAGTCGCGGCGGTGAACGACGGTGACGCGGCGTCCGAAGCGGGTGAGAAACAGCGCTTCTTCCATCGCCGAGTCGCCGCCGCCGACCACGACGATGTGCTTGTCGCGGAAGAACGCGCCGTCGCAGGTCGCGCAGGTGGAGACGCCGCGCCCTCGCAGCCGCGCTTCACCGGGGATGCCCAGCCAGCGCGCGCTGGCGCCGGTCGCGACGATCACGCTGTCGGCGGTGTATGTGTCCTCGGCGGTGCGCACCACGAAAGGTTGCTGGGCGAAGTCGACCTCGGTCACGTCGACGTTGTGGATGATCGAGCCGAAGCGCTCGGCTTGCGCCCGAAAGGCCTCCATCAGCTCCGGTCCCATGATCCCGTCGGGGAAACCGGGATAGTTCTCGACCTCGGTGGTGAGCATCAGCTGCCCGCCGTACATGTGGCCGGCGAAGACGATCGGGGCGAGGTTCGCCCGCGCCGCGTAGACCGCGGCGGTCAGGCCGGCCGGGCCTGAGCCGATGATGATGACCTTGGCGTGGGTGGGCGCGGACATGGCGTCTCCTTCAACCCGAGCCGGGTTGCGTCCGGTTCGGCCGCGAATCCTCGGCCATCATGAAGCTGATCCTCGAGATCCTCGTCGCGGTGATCCTCCACCCCATCGCCGTGGTGCTGATGTGGATCAATCTGGCCGGTCGCACCGATATCAACGGGACGCAGAAGATCATTTGGGCGATCGTCGGCATCATCTGGGGGATCGGGCCGGTCCTCTACATGCTCGTCGGCGACGGCGCTCTTTGGTAGCAGAACCGTTGCGCGGCGCGAGATTTGTGCTCAAAAGAGGGGTATCCTTTGAGCATGCCCGCGAAGCTGAACTCGCTCGCCCGCGACCCGCAAGCCGTCGACCTATTCCGCCGGCGCGTCGATCGTCACGAATGGTCTGCTGCCCGCCGGCTCGCGCTCGCGCTCGGGTTACACCGGTCGTGGCCGCCGATGATCGGAGAGACGGCTCCGGAGTACCTCGCCCGACTGGCCGAGCAATTCGCGAAAGTCGCGTGATCCCGGCCGGCACCCGGATGCCGCAATGAGCGCGACCGACGGCTGGCCGCGCATCGCGCTCGAAGACGATCCCGGCGACATCCTGCGCAAGGCGTCGCGTGGGGTCGGGATCGACGCCGCGGAGCTCGGCCGGCGCACCGGCATCGATTCCGGCGCGATCGGCGCCTGGATCAAAGGCAGCGGCGTTCCGACCGACGACCAGGCGCGCGCGATCGCGGTGGTGCTGAGGCTCGATCCCGGCAAGTTCGCCGACGCCGCGGCCCGGCGCTGGTATCCCGGCGCGGAAGTGGCTCCCGACGTGCGCCACCACCCGCACGATCCGCATCCGTCCAATGGCTATCTGTTCTTTCTGCAGGACGGCAAGACCGCGGCGCTGATCGATCCGGCCGGTTATCCGAAGACGTTGCTGAACGCAGTCAACGAAGGGCCGTACTCGCTGCGCTACATTCTCATCACGCACAAGCACGCCGACCACTGCGACGCGACCGCCGACGTCGCGCGCGCGTTCCCCGACGCCCAGATCGTGATGCACCGCGCCGACGTCAAAGCGATCGGCAGTCTCGCCTCACGCGCGATCCCCGTCGTCGACGGCGACGAGCTCGCCTTCGGCGACGACGCCACGATCCGCATGCTGCACACGCCGGGTCACACCGACGGCTCGTCGTGCTTTCTCTTCCGCTCGACGCTGTTCAGCGGCGACACGCTGTTCGCCGGTTCGGTCGGCGGAATCTTCGCCGACGTCTCGACCTACGACGACCTGCTCGCCAGCGTGAAGTTCAAGCTCTTCGCGCTCGACGACGCCACCGTCGTCATGCCCGGCCACGGCCCCCCAACGACCATCGGCGAAGAGAAAGCGCACAACCCCTTCTTTTAGGGGTCGCTCGTGGCCGTGTCGCGGCCTGGTGCCCGCAGGGGCGCTGATCTACTTCCTGAGCACCGCGACGATGTGAGCGAGCTCCGCATCCACACGGCGGTCGTGCGCCTCTTCGGCGGCCACGCGCCAGCGCAGCCGCGCGTTCTGGGCGTCCAGCGACGCGACGTGCGCGTGGAGTCTCGTATTGTCGCGGTGCAGCGCCTTGATCGCGGCGAGCGCAACGCCGTCTTCGTCGATCGACGTGATGTGCTTGTCGTCCTCGCCGACGCCGAACGCCGCGTAGAAGTCTTGCGCCATCGGACCGACGTGCCGGACGCCGCGCTCGGACTTGTAGCTCCACCGGCTGATCGGCAGCGACGCTACCTTGTCGAGCACCGCCGCGTCGTCGATCCGCGCAACGTCGGTCTTGAGATTGCGGTCGCTCGCCGACGCCCAGGTCCCGGAGCCCGGCGCCAGCTTCGCGCCGACGGTGTTGGCCGCGTTCGTCCACAACGTGAAGCCGCCCGTGGCGCGCGCCAGGAACTGGTTCACTCCGGTCGATTCGAGCAGCGACGCACCGCTGGCGTAGTCGCTCCACACGAAGACCCCGGCGTGGCGCGCGTACGATTTGAATCCGGCCGCGAAGCTCAACTCACCCGCGGCGTTGTTGTCGTAACCGCCTGGCACCGTCGCGTACGCACCTTCAGCGTAGCTTCCCTGGCCACCGCCGATGACGGCCGCGCTGCCGGAGACGGTATTGGTGTTGCCGCCGCCGCTGAAGCCGTATTCACCTGTGACCGTGTTGCTCGAGCCGCCGGCGATGAATCCGTACTCGCCTGAAACCGTGTTGATCGCCCCGCCGCCGATCGCGCCGTACTGCCCGGACACCGTGTTGGTGTAGCCGCCGCCGACGAAGCCGTATTCGCTCGAAACAAGATTCTCGTATCCGCCCACGATCGCCGACTCCGAGTTCGTGATCTCGTTTCCTTCGCCGCCGAGAATGGCGGCATCCAAATCGTTCGTAGTGAGGATATTATCTTCTCCTCCGCCGATGAAACCGAATTCGGCGTCTCCCGACGACGCGTTGTTGAGACCGCCCGCGATGGCAGACCAGCCGTCGCAGGCCTGGTTTCCCGCGCCGCCGGCAACGACCGAGTACTGTCCATCGGCGACGTTCGGGGAATCAGGAGACCCGGACCCGCCGGGCCCCCCGACGAATGCGTGTGTGCCGGTACCCGAGCAGGTTGATACCTGCATCGTTCGCCGAACGCCAGAAGGCACATGGCGCCCGACGGATGCGCTGCCGGGAGCGATATCGCGCTGCACTGCCGACGGGACAGTTTCCGCCGATTGCGTGACGCTCGAGCCACCGCCGGCACACCCGCTGAAAAGGGCCCCGCTCACCAGCACCGTGATGACGATGGGCGATAGACGAATGCGCACGGAGCCTCCTCAAAACGGGAAGTGCGCCCGCGCAGGAAACCCGCGTGCGTCGGCGCGGTGAGATGTTCGCTTCGGCCTCTAATCGTCGCTGCCTACTCCGCCTTTAAAGGGCAAGAGCCCAGCTACTAGCCTCAAGGAGCTAGGCAAGATAGGTTGAATCCCGACGGGACGAACGCGCACGTCACGCATTGGAGAAGGTGTCCATGGGATTCGCACGTTGCTCATTTACGGCCGCGGCGGCTTCCGGCGTAATCACGCTGTTTCTCGCGCCGGCTCATCCTGCGGCGGCAGCGGCGACGTCTCCACCGTCAGCCGCGCCGCAGGCCGCCTGCACTCTGCCTGTAAGTGCTTCGGCTACCAGCGGCTCGACAACCGTGACGCTTCACGCTGGGTCCCACGTGATCGTCTCGCCTGCGGTGCTCTATGGTGTCAGCGCGTACACCGTCCAGCTCACGCCCGGCGACGGACAACACTGGAGCGCCAAGGTCGATGGCGTCGCATCGATGCCGCAGGATGCCGCGAACGTGGCCTTCGACGGCACACATCCAGTCCACGTCGTGACGCTGACGAGCGCCACTTGTGTTTCGACGCTCGTCGTCCTGCAATTCGGGACGGTTTACGCCTCCGAGCCGTCGCAATCGACCGACTCGTCGGAAACGGCGACAGTCACGGAACCGTTTGGCCAAACAACGATCGGCTACGACCCATCAACGGGGCACGTCAAGTTCAACGTCTCAAGCGTCGCCACGGCGCCCGTCGCATTCACGGCGATGATCGACGCGACGGTCGACGGCACCGAGCTGCGCTTCGAAACTGGCGCGGCGAAGCTTCTCATCCTCGGGGAGGGACAGCTCGTTGCGACTTACCCGCTTCCGGCCGGAAGCGTTCCCGACGCGGTGAACACCACGTGCTCGCTGCTCAGCGCGTTGACGAGCACAGCGGGAAGCAACCTGCAGATCTCGATCGCCGGAACGACCATATGGGGCTTCTCGTTAGGGGCGTGTCAGCCCTCGAGCACAACGGTTTCGCTCACCGCGTGGGTGAGAAACCGCAAACTGTGGCCGGTCGATGTCGCGTTGAGCGGGACGCTCGGAGGAGGAGGCACTGCGCTGAGTATGCCGGCCGGGCAGGCGCCGCTGCGCGCGGGATCCTGGACGCTATCGAACCCGTCGATCGGCTTCGCGACGCCCGGTGCGACGGCTCAGGTCACGATCGGCGCCACACTCGCAAGCACGACGAATACGAAGTTCACGCCAACGAGCGTGAAGTTCTTACTTTCTGAGGACGGGCTGTCGCTGAGTCCCGAGAGTCCGGTAACTGTACCGCTCGCGGCGTCGAGCACGTCGGTAGAGGTCTCGCGCTTTCAATGCGCTTTCAACGCCGCGCAACCTGGGCTGACCAGCTGCGAGGTCACAGCGTTGCTCACATTTCCGAATCTCGCCGGCTCGCTGACCGTCACCGTCCCTGATTCGGGCTTGCCTACGTTTGCGGCAATCACGACCATACCGCTCGCGAACGACTACAGACTTCAACTCTCCGGGCTCAGCGTCATTTCGGCAAGTCCCCTCGCGGTCAGGGCGACGACCGCCCTCTTGACCGGCGGCGCGTTGGGAAATAGCAGCATCGCGGTCACGAACTTCTTGCTCAAGAACGGTTGCGTTTCCGGCAAGGTCGCGGCTGCCGCGGCGGTCGTTGCCGGACCGTTCAAATTTTCCAACATCTCAGGTTCGCTGCTGACGTGCCCGCCGAAAGGCAGCATGAAAGGTCTCGACGTGCACCTCGATGCGACGTTGACGCCGCCCGTCGATCCCTACCTCACGGACCTCAAAGTGAATCTCAAGGGCTTCGGCGTGACGATCCCGCTTGACGGTACGGCCGTCGCGTTCAGCCAGCCACAGAGCGTGACGGCGACCGGAAAGCTTTTGGGAAGAACGCTCGTCGGCGTCTGTCCCGCCGCGCTCACGCCACCGGCTGCGAGCAGCGGCGTCGCAGCGCTACCATCACTGGCACTCGGGCAGGCTTCGGTCGCTCAAAGCGATCTCAAAGGACCGTCCTTCACGGTCACCTCGGACGGCGACTACGAAGTATGTCTCGGATTCCATCTGACGCCCGACGCGGTGACGACGACCGAGAGTACCGCAGCGCCGGTGGCGACGCGTGGAACGCAGGACCTCGTCGACGCACGGCTGCTCTTCGGAACCGACAAACAACACACCATCAAGCTCAAGACTGCACAGATCACGTACGTTGGCGTGTCGATGGTCACGACGCGCGTCGGCACGAGCTCGTTCGGGATCAAAGCGCTCAACCTCAGCTACGACCCCGACGGGTCGGGCGCAAGTGCCTACGGGAGTGTGCCGGCGAATTTCGCGTGCGTGGCGAAGCTATACGGCGACGTCACGATGACCATTCAAAGCCTCGCCCAGGTCGGGAGCTCAGAGAGCTCAATTGACACGCAGCTTGGCCTCGGCGACCACTGCGGCTTTGCCGACGTGTCCGGCGCGGTGACGATACCCGTCGGCAACAACTCACTGTATCTTCAAGAGTTACACTTCGGCTTCGATGGTGCTCCTTCGCTCCCCCATCCGATCTCCTTTGCGAATGCATCCGGTCGCGTCTACGTAGGACAGGGCGGCTTCGCATTCACCGACGCAGGTTTTGTCGACAAGGGCGACGGCAAACCGCCGAAGCCCACGTTCCACTTCGACAAGTGGGGGACGATCGGGATGAACGTCGGCTGGGTCGTTTCGGGACTCGCGGGCGTTGCGGGCGGCATTTTACTGCATCACTGAACGCACGAGCCAAAACCTTCGCGGTTGCCTCCGCGACGACACAAGCTGCCTCCAACGGCAAGGCTGACCATCGCTGCGATTACGCCGTGAAGGCGGCCACCAAGAGAGAGATACCGGAACACAACATCAATGCATCGAGGAGATGTTGAAAGACGGTGCTGCTCATTCGCAAAATCACGAGCTTGCCGACAAATGCCCCGATCATCAGCGACGAGCCGATGATGACGCCGCGCAGGATGGTAGCGGTGGGCAGTGCGCCCAGCTCCCGGAAGGTAATGACCTTACTGACGTAGAGCAGCAACGAGCTGGCGGCTTCCGTCGAGAGAAAAGCACCTTTCGTCAACCCATACATCGTGAACGCCGGCACGCTGAGCGGACCCGTCGATAGAACGACGCCGGTGAGAAAGCCGATGCACGCCCCCGCGATGGCCAACTGCCAGAGGCCAATCTGAAATGCTTGACTTCTGTGCCAGCGTCTCAACAGGATCATGGCAAGAAAGAACGATCCAAGCGCAATGTCCACGACATGCGAGGGGAGGATCAGCAGCGTGCGCGCACCCAGCGCAGCGGCCGGCACGCCTGGTATCGAGTACGCTGCGAACGCCCGCCAATTCACCTCACGCCACCAAGCCGCGACACGCGCGACATTCGCCATGAGCGCAGCGATCGCCATGATCGGGACGGCTTGTTTTGGGCCATACTCGAACACCAGGATCGGCAGGAGCATAATGGATGAGCCGGTCCCGATGACCCCGCTCACGATGCCGGCTACAAGGCCGACAATCAGTACAAGAACATACGCTGCCAAGTCGCTTCCTTACCCGAGGACACAGCTGCGCCTTCTCGCAGCGATGCCCCTCTTCTGGAAGCTTGTGCGCGCGTCGTCGACAAGGCAAGTCGCTCGCCGGCGGCCAAGTTCTCGGAGCCGATGATCCCGAGAACGCGTCGCTCATGGGCTTCCGGATGGCTTCACATTTGTTGAGCGCGCCATGTGAGACGCTCTTCACGACGCGCGGGGGGCTTTGGGCCGCCGGAATCGTCGCTGCGGTCGTCGCGTTAATCCATCTGGCGACGGCGGGCCGGTACGATTTCTTTATCAACGAACTCTACTTCATCGTCTGCGGCCGTCATCCGGCGTTCGGCTATGTCGACCAGCCACCGCTCATTCCGCTGCTCTCCGCGTTGACGCAGGTCGGAGGAACCCACGTCTGGCTCCTCCGGGTGCCGGCGGTCCTCGCCGCCGTTGCGCTGGTCCCTTTGACGGTTGTGTTTGCGCAGCTTCTGGGCGCGACGACACGTGGTGCGTGGCTCGCGGCGATCGCCGCAGCCTCATCTCCGATGCTCACGGCAATCACGGCCACGCTCACGACCTCGGCACTCGAGCCCTTGGCGTGGACCGGGATCGCTTATTGCGTCACGCGGGCGGTCGTGAGGGCCGAGCCGCGTATGTGGTGTTGGTCCGGCGTTCTGGCGGGACTCGCCTTCGAGACGCGTTACGGCGTGATCGTCTGGATCATCGCGCTCGCTCTCGGACTCGCTGCGACCGCCGAGCGGTCCTCGCTGCGATCGACCGCCCTCGGAATCGGAGTTGGGATCGGCGCCCTCATCGCTCTCCCCGACGTGGCATGGCAGGTTGGACACGGACTACCTTTCTTGGAGGTCATCCGCAACGACAATGCCGACAACTTCACCGGCACCCCGCTCGTCTTTACGATCGATCAGATCTTCTCGATCAACGTCGTGCTCGCACCGCTCTGGATAACCGGCATCGTCGCGCCTTTCATATCTCGGAGATTTGCGGGCTTTCGCTTCCTCTCAATCGCGTTCGTCGCGTCGGCGCTGCTGATTTTTTTGACACATGGCAAGAACTACTACCTCGCGGGCGCGTACCCCGCAATGTTCGCGCTCGGAGCCACCGCGTGCACAGCGCTGCCGCGCATCATCGTCGCCTTTTGGAGCGTGCTCGCTGCCGTGAACGGGAGTCTTGCGCTGCCTTTTGTGCTGCCGATCTATTCGCCGGCCAAGTTGAAAGCGACTGTGGAACGCATGCCGATGAAACTGCGCCCGGTCGAAAAGGCATCCGTTGGTGCGCCACTGACTCAGGTATTTTCGTACGAGTTCGGATGGCGCGAGCTTGCCGCTAGCGTTGGAAGCGTCTTTGCAACGTTGCCGCCCAGCGATCGTGCAAAGGCCGCCATCTTCGCATCGACCTACGGCGAAGCGGCGGCGATCGACGTCTTTGGCTCGGGGTTACCGCCGGCGCTGAGCGGCAACAACCAGTACTACCTGTGGGGGCCGCGCGGTTACGACGGCGCCGTCGTCATCGCGGTCGACGTCGACCCGGCCGTGTGGGCGGGTCGGTGCGATTCGGTGCATGTCGCAGCTCGCTACGGCGAATCACCCTACGTCATGCCGCGTGAGCGCGACCGACCCATCATCGTTTGCCGCGGCATGCATCCGCCGCTCACGCAGCTTTGGCCGCAGCTCAAGTTCTACGGCATCTAAAGTCTCAATAGGGATAGTTATCGCGGCAACGCCGCCCCGAGGCTCGCAAGTGCCACGTCGACACGACGATCGTGCGTCTCATGTCGCGCTTCGGCGGCGGTGAGGACGCCGAGCTGCCGCCGCAACCGCGCGTTCTCGGCGTGCAGCGCGCCGTTCTCAGCGTGCAGCGCCTTGATCGCGGCCAGTGCGACGCCGTCCTCGTCGATCGAGGTGATGTGCTTGTCGTCCGCACCGACGCCGAACGCCGCGTAGAAGTCTTGCGCCATCGGACCGACGTGCCGCACGCCGCGCTCGGACTTGTAGCTCCAGCGGCTGATCGGCAATTCGGCGACTTTTGCCAGCACCGCGGCGTCGTCGAGCTGCGCGACATCGGTCTTGAGGTCGCGGTCGCTGGCCGACGCCCAGGTTCCCGAACCGGGTGCCAGCGTCGCGCCGACGGTGTTGGTAGCATTGGTCCACAACGTGAACCCGCCCGTGGCGCGCGCCAGGAACTGGTTCACCCCGGTCGACTCGAGCAGCGTCGCGCCGCTGGCGTAGTCGCTCCACACGAAGGACCCCGCGTAGCGTGCGTACGACTTGAATCCGGCGGCGAAGCTCAACTCGCCTGCGGCGTTGTTGTCGTAACCGCCGGGCACCGTCGCGTAGGCGCCTTCAGCGTAACTGCCCTGGCCACCGCCGATGACGGCCGCGCTGCCGGAGACGGTATTGGCGTTGCCCCCGGTGATGGCACCGTATTGCGCCGATACGATGTTGTTGACCCCGCCGCCGAGGAAGCCGTCCTCCGCCGAAACTTTGTTGGTCGAGCCGCCGCCGATGACGGCGTCAAAGCCGGCAGAAGTGATGTCGTTGCTCTCGCCCGCGCCGAGCATCCCGTCCGTCCCGGCGTCCGTGTTGTTGTAGCCGCCGCTCATCGCGCCGGTCAGCCCTGTAAGGGTGTTCGAGTGTCCCCCGCCGATGAAGCCGTACTGAGCTCCTCCGGTTATCGTGTTGGTATAACCACCACCGATGAACGAATCCTGAGCAGTGTCGCCACCGCTCGAGATGATGTTGGTGTACCCGCCGACGATCGAGGATACCGCGTCGCAGATTTCGTTCCCGTAGCCGTACACAATCGCGGCGTACGCGGCATCCGAGACGTTTGAGCCGCCGCCTTCGGCGATGAAACCACTCGTTCCGCTGCAGGTCGGCACGCTCTGCGTCCTGCGCACCGCGGCACCTCGCTGCTGCACCGGTGCGGAGTCCCCGCTCGCCGGGAGCGCTCCGCCGGTTCGAGTCGCGGTCGAACCTCCGCCCGCGCAGCCGCCGAAAAGCGCGCCGCATAAGCACGCCGACAGTACGAACCCGAAGGAGTGATGGCGCATTCGAACCTCCCAGAACAGCGATGAACCGCCGAAGCGAAACGCACGGTCTCGCGAGGGCGCGATGGGGATCACCTCACGGCGTCATGTGCCGGCGGATCTTACGGCGGCGGCTTCCGAGCGTTCGCGTTACTGGATGCCCTACCCTACGGGCCAACCGCGCCCCGCCTCCAGAGGTCAGGTTGCGCCGAGGTCTTTCGCGAACCAGAGTTGCGCGTACGGCTCGGTATTGAACGGCGCCGTCTCGCGATAACCGGCGCGCCGATAGAGCGCATGTGCTTCTTCGAGCGTCTCGTTCGTGTCCAGGCGCAGCATCTGCAAGTGCGCGCGCCGCGCGTGCGCTTCGAGTGACTCGAGGATGCGTCGCCCGACACCGAGCCCGCGCACGGCGGGCGCGACCCACATGCGCTTGATCTCGCCGACCGTGCGGTCGACGATCTTGAGTCCTCCGCAACCGACGGGCGCACCGTCGAGGGTGGCCACCACGAAGTATCCCGCCGGCGGCGACAAGACCTCCGGCGGCGCCGGATTCGTTCGCGCCGAATCGAAGCCGCCGGCGAAGCGCGTCGCGAGCTCCCGGAAGTAGGCGTCGAGGCAGTATCGTGCCGCGGCACCCCGTGGCGACACGACGACGATCTCGACGGCCGCTGTCAGTCGCCTGCGCTGCGACGAGCTGAGCGGCTTCAAGACGGAGGTCGCGGACGCCCCGACGTCAGTGCCGGCGCAACGCGGTCACGACGTCGGTCAGTCGCGCCAGACGGGCGTTGGTAGCCGCCAGCTGGGCGCGCAGCGAAGCGTCTTCCGTGCGCAGCGAGACGTTCTCCCTGTGCAGCGCCTTGATCGCCGCCAGCGCCACCCCGTCCTCGTCGATCGAGGTGATGTGCTTGTCGTCCTCGCCGACCTTGAACGCGGCGTAGAAATCCTGCGCCATCGGGCCGACGTGGCGAACGCCGCGCTCGGACTTGTAGCTCCACCGGCTGATCGGCAGCGCCGCGACCTTGTCGAGCACCGCCGCGTCGTCGATCCGAGCGACGTCGGTCTTGAGATTCCGATCGCTGGCCGACGCCCAGGTCCCGGAGCCGGGCGCCAGCGTCGCGCCGACGGAGTTGGCCGCGTTGGTCCACAACGTGAAGCCGCCCGTGGCGCGCGCGAGGAACTGGTTCACCCCGGTCGACTCCAGCAGCGTCGCACCGCTGGCATAGTCGCTCCACACGAAGGATCCCGCGTAGCGTGCGTACGATTTGAAGCCCGCCGCGAAGCTCAACTCACCGGCGGCGTTGTTGTCGTAACCGCCCGGCACCGTCGCGTAAGCGCCTTCAGCGTAACTGCCCTGGCCGCCGCCGATGACGGCCGCGCTGCCGGACACGTTATTGGTGTTGCCGCCGCCGACCACGCCGTACTCCCCCGAATCGGTGTTGGTGTAACCGCCGCCGACGTACGAACTTACGCCGGTCGCCTGGTTGTATTCGCCTCCTGCCACCGCGGCGTATTGGGCCGACACGGCGTTGTGCCAGCCGCCGCCGTCGAATCCCTCGTCGCCCGATACGGTGTTGTATCCACCTCCGACAAGCACCGATGCGAACCCTGAGGCGGTATTATCTTCGCCGCCGAGAAGCGCCGCACCGGGCGACGAGGCGGTGTTGTAGGCGCCTCCGCCGACGATCGCCGAATTGCCGTTGCTCGGGTCAACCACGTTACTGTACCCGCCTACGATGGCCGAATACGCGGCCGTATTGTAAACCTGGTTCTGGTAACCGCCGCCGATGAAGGAGTACGTTGCGCCGTTGCTCGTGCCGGCGATCACATTGTCGTAGCCGCCGGTGATCGCCGCGTGGTCGTCGCACGCCTCGTTGCTGCTGCCGCCGCCGACGACCGAGTCGGTGCCGCCGGCGACGTTTGAGTTCGTGGAAACACCGTTGAACGAACCGCTCCCGGTGCCGCTGCACGTCCCCGCGCTCTTCGTCCGGCGGACCGCCCCGCTCAGCGGAACAGGCCCCGAAGCGATTGAGGCCGGCGGAACGACGGACGCCGACGCCCGTGTTGCGGCGCCCCCGCCGCCGTCGGCGCACGCGGCAAGCACCGCGGCGCACACCACCATTGGAACGAACCGGGAAATTCTCAACGACATGAGAGCCTCCATGAGAAGCATCAGTGAATGTCCGCTCTGTCACGCCCGCGCGCTTCGCGGAGTTATCGTTTATCGGGCGCAGTTGGTCGTTGGGTCGACGCGCCTATTAGCTCGTCGCCGCAGACGTTCTACGGGGTCATGTGGTAATCGGACGGATCTTGCGGCGGTGTCTTGACCGCGTAGATTTGGAACGGGCCGCCGGTGAATCCGCCGTGGGGCGTGTTCGGCGGGATGACGACGAACGTTCCCGGCGAGACCGGAACCTGTTTGTCACCGAGCCACTCGGTGCCCGTGCCGCCGAGAATGAGCTGGACCTCGGTCGTACTCGCGTGCGTGTGCTTGGGCGCCGTTCCCAGTGCGTAAGAGAACTGCGTCTGACCGACCTGCAGCAGCAGCTTCGAGCGAAGGTTCGGAAGTATTGCCGTCGGTGGCGGAAGGTCGGCCGGCGTCAGAGCGCTGAGGTTGATGACCATCGGTACGACCGGCGCCGGCTGCGCGGCTGCCGGTTGTGTGAGATGCGTGACGACCGCACCCGCTGCGAACGCGAGCGCGAGCATGAGGAAGGTGCGAATGTTCTTCATGCCAGGCTGTTCGCATGACCGAGCGAGGCAACCTTCGCTTTCGCATGCAGCACCGCGAATGCGGAGAAGCCCCGACGGTCATCGGGGCTTCTCTCGTACCGGGCGATTCGTACCGTCCGAGCTACATCGCGCCGGCCCGGATTCCCATGTTCGTCTGGTTGATGGCGCGATTGACGAGGTCGAGGGCTTTGACACGATGGCCGGCCTTGTCCGGGACCGCGGCGTTGAGCTCGTTGGCGGCGGCTTGCAGGTCGCCTTTTGCCGCGAGCATGTGGCCCTGCACCGCGAGCGCCGTCCCGCCTCCGAGGACCGCCCCGACGCCGACGAGGGCGAGTGCCAGCGCGATCGACTTGACCCTGTGAAGCATGAGAAAACTCCATTCGAAGAGACCGGTTGTTTTGTACCCCTACTGGAGTATTCACGGGGGGTCCCCGACCGACTCCTCTTTTCCTGGGAGACTTCATCGCTCGATCCCCAGCCCTCAAGCTTATCCGGTCGGGAAAAACGAAACGGGCCGGTGCCGTAGCACCGCCCCGCTCGTCATGTCGCAGCCTCGCCGCGACCGTCGTGGAGAACTAGAGGGCGTTGGCCAGAGCCCAGCCCTTCGGGGCTCCGATGCCCGCAGCCTGATTGTACTGCGTGGCGCTGCACGAGTACGCGCCGTTGCTGCCGGACGTGCACGGCGTGTAGTAGCTGTTGTAGCCGGTCGACTTGAACAGGCTGTACAGCGTCGGGTTCATCCAGCCGATCTTCGTCGCGTGCAGCTGATCGGTCTCGATGAAGAGCGCGACCGATGCCGGCGACGACCACGACGTACCCAGGTAGTCGCCGAAGGCGCCGTCCGTGTACACCGCGACCGGATCGAACGGGAGCGAGATGTCGGGCTGGTTGCGGCCCGACGTGATGACGCCGGTGATGCCGCTTTGGTAGCTGGGAAGAGCGACCACGGTCGACACGCCGCCGCCGCCGGAGTAACCGTCCTCACTGCCCATGGTGACGCTCTCCAGCACACCGGCGCTGGTGTAGGTGAAGTTGATGCCGCCGACCGACGTGAAGTACGGGTCGCCGGCCGGAGCGCTCACGCCCTTGGCGTTGTCGTCGCTGCCGCACTCGTTGCTGCCCGAGTCGCCGGCCGAGGCCGAGAACGTGACGCCTTCGGAGGCGCCTTGCTCGGCGATCGAGTTGGTCGATGATTCGAACGACGTGTCGCTCGATTCACAGCCGCCGAACGACGAGTTCACCGCGCTGGCCTTCCCGTCGGTGAGCACCTTGTTGTAGGTGTCTTCGATGGCTTGATCGGTCAGCGAGCCCATGTCGTAGACGATGATGTTCGCGCCCGGTGCGAGACCGGCGATCGTCTGAACGTCGAGATCGGTCTCGGCATCGTCACCGCTGCCGCCGCCGTCGACGGCTTCGTTGGTGACCGTGCCGGTCTGCGTGACTTGCGCCGCCGACAGGTAGCTGGCCAAGTAGCTCGTGTTCACCGGATCGTCGATCGCAACGGCTGCGGTGTAACCGGCGCCGTTGCAGCCGTGCTGCACCGGATAGTCGAACGGCTTGGCGACGCCGGTGGCGAGCGTGCCGTCGGAGTTGCTGAGCGGACCGTTGTCGGCCGCCGCGCCGTTACAGCCGCTGGTCGGCGTTGCCGTCGCGGTCGGAGTGGCCGTCGGCACCGGCGTCGCGGTCGGCTTCGCCGTCGCGGTCGGGGTCGCGGTCGGAGTTGCCGTCGGGCCGGATGTCGGCGTTGCCGTCGGCTTTGCGGTCGGCGTCGGGCTCGCGGTCGGCGTCGCCGTCGGTTTCGCGGTCGGCGTCGCGGTCGGAACCGGAGTCGGCGTTGCGCTGCCTACCCACGCGACGTTGTCGACGTACTGATAGACGTACGTCTGGCTGTAGCCGTCGCCATAGCAGCCGAAGTAGATGTAATCCGTCTGACCCGCATAGGCGCTGAGGTTGACGGTGTAATTCACCCAGCCGTTGGTGTTGTTGACGGTCTTGTAGAACGTGTCGAGGATCGTTCCGCTCGAGTTGAGCAGGTAGCCCGCTTGCCACGCGTAGGTGGTTCCGTAGCCGAGCGTCCCTTCGTTCGAACCTTGATAGACCCAGAAGCTCAGCACGCCGTTGGTCGGCACGGTGACTTCTTGGGCGATCGACGACCAACCGTTGATCTCGGGCGACTTGAGGTCGCCCATGAACGCCGAGTAGCTGCCCTGTTCGGCCTGCGCGGTCGTCACGACCACGTCATTGGTGCGCGTCGAGCTCTCGTTGATCCACGGGCTCAGCGAACCGGTTTCGAAGCTGCCGTTGGTGATGCCCGACTGGAGCGGGCGAACCGCGGCGGTCCCGAGCGGAATCCGCTCCCGGCCTAGCTCATCGTGCATGGGCTGCGGCAGCGTGCGCGTGTTGCTCACCCCGGACTCGTCGACCTTGGTGCGCACGATGACGACGTTGCTGAGCGACGCGGTCCGCACGTACGATGAGATCGATGCCGGCACGGTGGCCGGCTTGAGGTTGGCGAAACGCTGGCCGTACTTGCCCTGCTGCACGGTGTGCATCTCGGTCGAGAAGAACCGTTCGACCGAGGCGCTGGGCGCCGTCGCATCGACGATGGTGCGGTTCGCGAAGCGCTGAGTGATGGTGAACCCGGCGCTCTGCAGCGCGTGCACGACGGCCGCTTCTTGCTCGACCGTCGGCGCGTAGGTGTCGTTGAACTGTTCCTTGGTGAGAACGTGACCGTAGGCGCTCGAGTGCGGGTCGCTGACGTTGGCGACGAACTGGTCGAGCTCGGCTTGATTGTTGTAGCGCAGCGTGATCGAGACGGTGACCGGTGCGGTCGCCGCGCGCCTTCCGGCGTCGGTGAACGCGAGCGCTCCGTATGTCTTCGGAACCGAGATCAACGGGGTCACGGACTCCGTGGCGCGCGCAACGGAGTCGGGGTTCGCCGGACTTCCCGGCAGCATGTTCGGAACCGAGGAGCTGTGCCCGCCGCCGCACGCGGCAAGTGACAGGCTCAGCGCCGAGACGGACGCAACGACGCGTGTCGTCCGTCGTAGAGAACGAAAGAAGGCCACGTTTCTAAAAACCTCCAGCACCCGCGGGTAGGCGTGCAGCAATGCCCCTGCCGACAACCGTATGCCGGTCGGCCGGGACGTGCGGCATACTCGCCGGACGGTGTGAAGAATTCCTCTGAGAATCCTGGGACGTCCAGCCGGGTGTGACGGCGGCCGGGCGGCCGGGTCTCAGCCCGCCGGCGCCGGGCGGAGGCTAGGAGGCGGCGACCCGGACGCTCGCGCTCGCGCCGTCGCCCTCGACCCGCACGGTCGGCGGCGTCGGCGACGGCGCTTGCGGGATGACCTGGAACTCGATCACCTTCACGCCCGAGGCCGGCAGCGCGACCGTGATGCGGAACGGCGCGCACTCGCGGTCGCTGCAGAACGACGCCACCCAGCGCTTCGGCAGGCCGCTCGCGGCGAGCGCGACCGTCTTGCCGGGCGTACCGGCGACCACCAGGCGATACTTGTAGGTGCTCTCGACCGAGCCGGGCAGATCGGGCCCCGTCCACGGCGCGAGCGACAGCACCGTCTTGCCGTCGGGCTGCACGGTGTCGAGCGCGACCGTCGCTTCCTGCGCCTCCTCGAGGTAGATGGCGTAGCGCGAATCCTTCTTCGGCAGCTTCGCCGCCCACGCGGCAGCTTGCGCGAACGCGGCGCGCGCTCTCGACGTTGCGCCGGCCTTGACGAACAACCGGCCTTCGTAGAGATACGCCCAGGCCAGCTTGCGGACCGCCTTGGCGTCGGACGGCTTGGCGTTGACCGCGGCGCGGGCGCGACCGATCGCTTGCGCGAACGCGACCGCACCGTCATCGTAGCGCTTCGCGTCGCCGTCGGTGACGCCGAGCGAGACGTAGTTGTCGACGCTTGGATCGACCTCCGCCAGCTTGGCGTATACGTCGGCGGCGCGCGCCTCATCACCCGTCGCGTGCAGCGCCTCGGCATATCCGGCCAAGGCGTCGGCGTCGTCGGGCACGGCGTCGAGCGCGCGGGCGTACGCGGTGAGCGCGCCCGGCCAGTCCTCGCGTGCGGCCGCCGCATCCCCTTGCAGGCGCGCCAGCAAGGCTCGGTCCTCGGCCGTCTGCACCAGCGGCGCGAACGCCGCGATCGCGTCGTCGCGCAACGTGTTTTCCTCGGCGACGATGCGCAGGTAGTCGGTATCGCCGTCGACGTTCTCTGCATCGTCGATCGCGGCGAGCACCTTCTTCACCGTCGCGCGCACCGCGGCCGCGTCGCCGCCAAAGGCGAACTTCGACGGATCGAGCAACGCGTCGGCCTTCTTCTGCGCGGCGGTCGCGAGCACGCCGTCGCGCCCGGCCTGGGCGTCGGCGACGAATCCGGCGAGGATCTGCGGCGAGACGTTGCCGACGTAACGCGCCCGCACGATCCCGGCGGGGTCGATCACGTAGGTCGTCGGAAACGCGCGGATGTCGTAGGCCTTCTCGAACGCCTTGTCCGCGTCGATCGCCTGGGCGTACGGCACTTGCTTGGACGCGACGAACGCGCGCACGATCGGCGCCTCCTCGGTCGAGTCGACGCCCAGGAACGCGACCTGCGATCCGGCAGTCAGCTTCCTCGCGCTCGCGATGAGGTCGGGCGTCTCTTCGCGGCACGGCGAGCACCAGGTCGCCCAGGTGTTGATCACCAGCGTCTTGCCGCGGTAATCGGCCAGCGTGACGGCGCGACTGTCGATCGTGGTGAGGTGGAAATCGGGTGCCGGCGCGCCGACTTGCGGGCCGGTGAGGGAGAGCGCCGTGGCGGCGACGATCGCGTGCAGCATCGGACCTTCTAAACGTGGACGAGGGTGGCGACCGTTGCGGCGGCACGGCCGGCGCGGGTCGCGTCGATCCGGACGTGGACCGGCCCGCCGTGCCGCGTGGTCGGAACCACCTGGAACTCGACGATCTTCACGCCGTCGGCCGGCACGACGATCGAGGTGTGGAACGGCGCGCAGACCCGGTCGGTGCAGAACGAGCCGATCCAGCGCTGCGGCAGACCCCCAGCGGACAGATCGAGACGGGCGCCGGGCGCGTCCGTTATCACGAGCCGGTACTTGACGGTCGATGCGACCGAGCCCGGCAGATCGGGGCCCGTCCACGGCGCGAGCGAGAGCGCCGCGCCGTGGCCGCGCGAGACGTCGAGCGCGACCTCGCCTTCCTGGGCCTGCTCGATGTACCAGTCGTGGCGCGCATCGGCGGCGGGGATCTGCGCGGCGGCGGTCGCGGCGCGCTCGAACGCGGCCCGGGCCTTGGCGCGATTGCCCGCGTCGGTCTCCATGCGCCCGTAGTAGAGGTTCGTCCAGGCCAGCACGCGCGGGATCGGCAACGCGAGCCGCTGCGCGCGCTCGAAGGCCTGCTCCGCCGCCGCGACGTCGCCGCCCTTCGCTTCGGCGCGGCCGAGCGCGACGTAGGCCGGCGCGGACTGCGCGACGGCGGCGATCTGCGCGTCGATCGTGACGACGCGCGCGTCGTCGCCCAGCTGCGACGCGGCGTCGGCTTGACCGCCCAGCGCCGCCAGATCGCCCGGCGCGCGCGCGAGCGCGGCGGTGTAGGCCGCGTCGGCATCGCGCCATTTGCCCAGCGCCGCATCCTCGTCGCCGCGCAGGCGCGCCAGCAACTCCGCGTCGGCGTCGTCCGCGACGATCGGTGCGAGCGCGGCGATCGCCGCGGCGCGCAGCCGCTCCTGCTCGGCTTGCGTCTTGTTCAGATCGTGATCGCGCGACGGGTCGTCCATCGCGTCGTCCTCGAGGTCGTCGGCCCGCGCGATCGCCTGGGCCGCCAGGATGACGTTCGCGCGCACCGTCCGCGCGTCGCGGCCGAACGGATAGCGCGCCGGATCGAGCAGCGCGTCGAGCTGCGCCTGAAACGCAGTCGTGAGCGGCGCGCTCTCGCCGCGCTGCGCGGCGACGACGTAGGCGTGCAGCTGTGCGCGCGGCAAGAGGTTGTCGGCGTGCCGCGCCCGCAGCACGCCGTCGGGTCCGATCACGAACGTGGTGGGATAGTTCCGAATAGCGTAGTCCGTCGCGAACGCGCTGGTCATCGGCGTGGCGGCTTGGGGATACGGCACGTCTTTGGCGGCCGAGAACGCGCGCACGACGGAGGCCGGCTCGGTCGTGTCGACGCCCAGGAACGCGACGCCGTGCGCCGCGTCGCCGCGCGCCTCGGCGTTCAGGTCGGGCGTCTCGAGCCGGCACGGCGGGCACCACGAGCCCCACACGTTGACGACCAGCGTCTTGCCGCGGTAGTCGTCGAGCCGCACGGTCTTGCCGTCGACGGTCCTCAGCGTGAAGGCCGGCGCCGGCTGCCCGACCACCGGACCGGGAAGCTGCTGGGCGGCGACGACCGCCGGCTGCGCGGCAACGGCAGCGAGCGCGCCGGCGATCCAGAGCGTCTTCATGTTGGTTACGTCCTGAGCTTGAAGCCGGTGGCCGTCATTCGCAGTGCGACCGCGAAGGCGCCCAGCGCCAGCGCGGCCACGACGCCGAGCGAGAGTCCCAGCGGGACGTCGCCGGTCAGCGTGTAGCTGTACCGGAAGGAGTCGATCATGTAGAACATCGGGTTGAACAGCGAGACCCTCTGCAGCAGCGGCGGCAGCAGCTGCATCGAGGTGAAGACCCCGCCCACGAACACCAGCGGCGTGATGAAGAACGTGGTGAGCACGGCGATGTGGTCGAACTTCTCCGCCAGCAGGCCGAAGATGATCCCCAACGACGAGAACAAGACCGCGACCAGCACGATCGTGACCACGTAGAGCAGCCACTCGTGCGGCGCGGCGTGCACCAGCACGACGCCCAGCGCGGTGATCAGCAGCGCGATGAAGATCGCGCGCACGACGCCGGCGACGACGTAGCCCAGCACGATCTCGATCGCCGACAGCGGCGCGATGAGCAGTTCCTGGATCGAGTTCATGAAGCGTCCCTGAAAGACCGACGACGAGCTCTCGCTGTAGGTCTGGTCGATCAGCTGCAGCATGATGAGGCCGGGGATGAGGAACTGTGCGTACGACACGCCCTGCACTTCCTTGATCCGGCTGCCCAGCCCGAGTCCGAAGATGAACACGTACAGCAGGGTCTGGATCACCGGCGGCCAGATCACTTGGTTGATGATCGAGAACGTCCGCACCATCTCGCGCTTGACGAGCGCTTGGAATCCGACCCCGTTCACGATCATCGGCGGGTGAGCTCCAGGAAGATGTCCTGCAGCGACCCCTCACCGATCAGCTGCTGCGTCGTCTCGAGCGCGACGAGCCGGCCGTCCTGGATGATCCCGATGCGGTCGCAGAGCTCCTCGGCCTCTTCGAGGTAGTGGGTGGTGAGGATGATCGTGGTCCCGTTGACGTTGAGCTCGCGCAGCATCGACCACAGCTCGAGCCGCAGCTCGACGTCGACGCCGGCGGTGGGTTCGTCCAGGATCACCAGCCGCGGCTCGTGGATCAGCGCGCGCGCCAAGGTCAGCCGGCGCTTCATCCCGCCCGACAGCTTGGTGTAGACCAGCTTGGCCTTCGAGGCCAGATCGAAGCGCTCGAGCAGCAGGTCGGCGCGCTTGGCGACGGCGGGGCCGCGCAAACCGTAATAGCCGGCCTGAAAAATCAGCACGTCGCGGATGTTGAGGTAGCGGTCGAAGTTGTACTCTTGCGGCGCGAGCCCGACCAGCGGGCGCGCAGCGCGCCAATCGCGCACCACGTCGTGGCCGAACAGCGAGATCGACCCGGCGGTGATCTTGGCCAGGCCGACGATGGCGTTGATCGTCGTCGTCTTGCCGGCCCCGTTGGGGCCGAGCAGCCCGAAGAACTGCCCCTCGGGCACGACGAACGAGATGTCGTCGACGGCGGTGAAGTCGCCGTAGCGCTTGACGAGGTTGTCGATGCGCAGCGCCGGTGCAGCACCGTTCACGGGATCACCGCGCCGGGTTCGCCGAGCTTCGAATAGCGGTGGCGGCGCAATGTCGCCAACCGCTTCTCGAGGTCGGGGATTCCGCTCTTGCGCAGCTGCCGCGCGACTTTCTCGACGTCGAACGGAACCCGCCGCGACTGCACTTCCCAACCGCCCGAACGCTGCGTCAGCAGCGCGTAGTGTGCCAGTGGATCGCCGTCCTTGGGCAAACCGGCCGACGCCACGTTGATCAGCGTGCGCCCGCGCCAGACGCGCACGTAGGGGAGATGCAGGTGGCCGAACGCGATCGTTCGCTGAACGACGCGATCGAACAGCCGCTCGAGCGTGTCGTCGTACGCGTCGGGCCACACGTGCTCGTCGTCGGACACCGGGTTGGCGTGGCAGATCAGCAGCCCGTCCTCGCCGTCGCCGAAGCTCAGCGAGAACGGCAGCTCGCCGAGCTCGCGCGTCGCTTCCTCACCGATTCGCGCGCGGACCCAGGCCACGGCGCGCGCGTCTTCAGGGTCGAGTTGCTCGAGATCGCCGTGCGCGACCATCCGATCGGTGTTGCCGCGCAGACAGCGCGCGCCCGCGGCGCGCAGCCGCTCGAGCACCTGTTCGGGACGCGGACCGTCGACGCACAGGTCACCGGCCGCGACGATCGCGTCGGCGCCGCCGCGCGCGGCGAGGTCGTCGAGACAGCGCGCAAGCGCGTGAGCGTTGCCGTGGATGTCGGACAGGATCGCGATGCGCAAGGGAGGTACGCGGCCTCAGCCGCGCTTCACCGCGAGGACGAGCGAATGCGGACCGAAGCCGGCTTTGCCGAACTCCCAGAGGTCGATCGCATCGACCGCGATGCGCGCCTTGCGCATCAGCGCGATCGATTCGCGGAAGCGCAGGTTCGCGATCACCCGGCGTTCGCCCAGCGCCAGCACGCCGGCGGCCAGCTCCTCGCCGCGCGGAACCTCGACGATGCGCAGCCCGCTGGCGGCGACGAGATCGACGCGTTCGGGCGCCGCGATCGCGAGATCCGCGCCGACGATCGAGAACACGTCGCGCAGACGCCCGACGTCCGCGGCGACCGAGAGCTCGACGACCCGAAAACCGCGTTGCGAGACGATCGCTTCGAGCTGCCTGCGCCCGAGCTCGTTCGAGCGCCGCCGCAGGGCCACTCCCGCCCGCGGCACGCCGACGAAAACGGTCTCGATTCCGACCGCCACGTCGGTGGCGTCGAGCAGGCCGGGCGCTTCGATCCGGCCGGCGATCGGCACGCCCAGCTCGGTCAGCCGGCGTTCGACGGCAGCGACCTCCGAGCGGCGCTCGAGCTGCGACGGCCGCGCGATGACCGCTCCGTGCGGGAAGATGATCGCGCAGTCGGCGACGAGCGACTCGGTCGGCGACTCGGCGGCCGGCTCCATCTCGTGAACGGCGACGCCGCGATCCCGCAGCGTCCCCACCAAGACCGCGTGCTGCTCGAGAGCGCGGTCGGCGATCGGCGACGGCTCGCCCTTGATCGGCGGGAGGCGGTCGACTGCCGCCGACGGCCGCAGCACGACCGCCGCGGCGAGCACCCCGGCATCGGTCGACACGTACGGAGAGGTATAGGGCTTCACGGTCACGACCCGCTGCGATTCGCCGACCCACAGCCGGTGTCATGTTGGCGAAGTCCGCGCCAAGTCAGGGGCCGATGCGGGAAACGAGGCAAGCGTGGAAAAGAGCCGCCCATGAGAGGTAACTCCACCGCCGTCGTGTGCGCGATCGTTCCGGTGCTCGGCCTCACCGTGGGGGTCGCGTTCGCCAACCACCTCGAGCCGCGCATCCTTGGGCTGCCGTTCCTGCTCGCCTGGATCGTCGCGTGGGTGCTGCTGACGCCGGCTTTCATGTGGGTGGCCTATCGGAGCCTGAAAGCATGAGCGCGCAGATCGCCCTGGGGATCATCGCGGTCGTCGTGATCGCGACCATCGCGCTGGGATTGTTCGGCGTGCGCGGCGTCAAGATGGACCCTCAGGAGTTCATCGTCGGCGGCCGGCGCATTGGCCCGCTGCTGCTGTGGCTGCTGCTCGCCGGCGAAATCTATACGACGTTCACGTTCCTGGGCGCGGCGGGTTGGGCGTACGGCCGAGGCGCACCGGCCTATTACATACTCTGCTACGGCACGATCGCGTACGTGATCTCGTTCTTCCTCGCACCGTCGATCCACCGGATCGCGCGCCAGCGCGGTTACCTGACCGGTCCGGACTTCTTCGTCGACCGTTATGGCAGCAAGCTGCTAGGAGCGCTCGTCGCGCTGCTCGGTTTTCTCATGCTGGTGCCGTACGTGACGCTGCAGCTGACCGGCTTGCAGATCTTGCTGCAGATCGCCGGTTACGGCACGTTCAACTCGCTCGTCGCGGTGGCCATCGGCTTCTTCGTCGTCGCGATCTTCACGTACATGACCGGGCTTCGCGGCACGGCGTTCGCAAGCATCGCCAAGGATCTGCTGGTGCTGCTGGGCGTCATCTTCGCGGGCATCTTTCTGCCGATCCACTTCTTCGGCTCGCCGGCCGGCGCACTCGACGCCGTGCTGCGCGATCATCCGAACTGGCTCACCCTAGCCGGACCGACCGCGCCCAACGGCGTCACCTGGGTCATCACGACGACGATCCTCACCGGCTGCGGGTTCTTCATGTGGCCGCAGTCGATGGCGGCGATCTACAGCGCGCGCAGTGAGGACACGCTGCGCCGCAACGCGGTGTTCCTGCCGTTCTACCAGGTGATGCTGCTGCTGGTATTTTTCGCCGGTTTCACCGCGCTCGAAGTGCTGCCCGGACTACAGGGAACGGCGACCGACCAATCGTTCATGCTGGTCGTGCAGAAGTACTACTCGCCGTGGGTGCTCGGCTTCGTCGCCGCGGCGGGAACGCTCGCCGCGCTGATTCCGGCCGCCGGACAGCTGCTCGCCGCCGCCAGCATCGTCGGCAAGAACGTCTTCGCCGATTACGGCATCGCGCGCACGCCCGCGGCGCAGACCAGCACCACCCGCATCCTGGTGCTGGTCGTCGCGCTGCTCGCGTTCGGCTTCTGGGCGCTGGCCAAAGTGACGCTCGTAGGCTTGCTGCTGATCGGCTACAACGGCATCGCACAACTCGTGCCCGGCGTGGTCCTCGGCGTCATGGGACGCCGTCCATCGGCCGTCGCCGTCGGCGCGGGGCTCGTGGCCGGCATCATCGTCCTCATCTACGTGGCGTGGAACGGCATCGGACCGGTCTCCGGCATCAACACCGGGCTGATCGCGCTGGCGATCAACATCGTCGTCATGGCCCTGGTCTGGGCCGTCACGCCGAAGCGCGCCGTCGTGGGCAGCGCCGAACCCGCACCGTACTGATCCGCTTCGGCCGTACTCGACGCGATCAGAAGCGTTTGAGGAAGGCGATGCGGCCGGGACCGGCGATGGTCAGCGTGAGGCCGATCCCGACCAACAGGATGAAGTACTCGACGCCCTCGCCGGCTTGTTTGTCGCTGAAGTTCATGAAGAAACCGTTCGCCGCGTGCGCCAGCACCGCCGCGACGGCCATGTCGATTGCGATCCCCAGCGCGGCGACGCGGGTGAGGATTCCGAGTACCAGCAGGATCGGGCCCACGAACTCGACGGCGATGACGAGGTACGCGACCGCCGGCGGCAGACCGAAGTGCGAGCTCATCCCAGCCACGGTGGCGGCGATCCCCGGGCCGCCGAACCAGCCCAGCGCCTTCTGCGCGCCGTGCGGCCACAGCACGATCGCCGCGGTGAGCCGCAGGATCAGCAGGGAGACGTCGGAGGCTTGCATGGGCGCATCTTACCCGCCCTGCGGCGCAACGGGGATGGCGTCGTAGGGCGCCGCGTCGCCGCCGGAGGCCGTGAAGAAGTCGGCCATGTCGGTCGCGAGCAGATCGCCGATCGACAGGCTGCCCAAGCCCAGGATCTCTTCGGTGGTCTTGAGGACGCTGACCGTCGAGAGATGACGCTGCCCGAAGTAACGGCGTTTGGCGAACGGCCCGGCGACGACGGCATAGGTGCGGTACTCGTCGACGTGATCGCGCGAGCCGTGCGCGTCGTCGGGCACGACGAACAGCGCCGTGTGCCGCCACGACGGTAAGCGCGACAAGTACTGCACGATCGTGCCCAGCGCGCGGTCGCTGTCGGCGACCTCTTCGGCGGGCGGCGGGATCCCCGCACCCGAGCCGCCGCGGCTGTCGGGAAGCCAGATCGAGACGTAGCGCGGCTGCTGGCCGTGCGCGACGGTCGCGCCGTAGTCGCGGATGAACTCCTTGGCCCGGCGCTCGTCGCGGATGCGCAGATTCCAACCGGGATAGTTGAGATCGATGTGTCCGTCGAGTGCCGCCGGCGCCGGCACATCGAGCGAGTACCAGCCGCCCAGGCCTTGCGTCGGGGCGGCGCGATCGTCGAGGCCGAACTGCGGATCGTCGGTCCGCGGATCGAGCGCGTCGCCGTCGTCGTAGCCGCTCAGCTGCACCAAGTCGCCGTAGTCGCGGTACGCGATGCGGTGGCGCGCGAGCGCGTCGAAGACGTAGCCGCTGCGCGGATAATCTTCGGGGTCTTCGTTGCCGTTGACCAGCAAACCGCGGCCGGACTTGTCGAACAGGGTGCGCTCCGAGTACAGCGTCGTCAGGCCGCCGTCGAGGAACTGGTGCCCGGCGTCGGACTCTTCCGCGTCGGCGAACATGTTGACGGCCAGACCGTAGCGCCGCGCGAGCGCGTGCAGGTTCGGCGTGACGCTCTCCCCGTAGGTGAGGAACGACGCATCGCCGCTCGCGGCCGCGCCGAGGTCGCCGAGCATCGCGTCGAACGTTCGGCCTTCTTCGACGATCACCACGACGTGCGTGATGCCGCGCGGGTAACGCGGCGGCGCGGCGATCACGCGGCGCGTGTTCGCCAGCGTCATCATCGTCGTCGACTTGAGCTGCACGCTGCCGAGGTCGATCTTCTGCAGCGTCGACCAGACCGCGCTCGCGTCGGCGGCGATCGGCGGATCGCCGGTGAAGCCCGCGTCGTGACCGAAGCCTTTGGTGTCGACGACGAAGAGCGTGCGGTCGTCGGCCGACAGCGCGAGCGCGGTGGGATACCAGCCGGTCGCGATCAGCCCCAACCGGTGCAAGTGGACCGGATCGTGCGCGTCGATCACCGCAACCGCGTCGAGCCCGGCCAGCGCGACGTACAAGCGCGAGCCGTCCTTCGAGAGCGCGAGCGCCGCCGGCTGCGTGCCGTACGGACCCTTGTCGAACAGGCGCAGCTCGGTGCCGCCGACGACCCGCGGCGTCCCGGTGAGCGCGACGGTCGCGATGCGGTCGACGTTGGTCATCGCGATATATGCATAGGCGCCGTCGCGCGTCACCGCCAGCGCGGTCGGGTGCGCGCCGCCGACGGTGCGCAGGCCGTCGGGGGTCGCATCCATCGGCAGCGGAGCGTCGGCGAACGGCGGCGCGTCCTGCGGCAGCGCCGACAGATCGCCGCCGGCCGCCACCGTCACGAACGAGAGCGCGGAGGCGCGGGCGAGATCGGCGGGCGGCGTTCGGAACGGCGGCAGCGGCGTGCTCTGCGACAGCGTCGCGTAGCGCATCAGCCCTTCGTCGGTCACCAGCAAACGATTGCCGGCGAGCGCGGCACCGAACGGGAAGAATCCCACCGCGCGCGCGGGCCCGCTCACCGTGCGCGTCGCGGTATCGATCGCGCTCACGCTGTCACTGCCTTCGTCGACGACGTATGCGCGCCATCCGTCGCTCGACAGCACGATCGTGCCGGGAAAGCTGTGCCCGCGATCGGCGAAGGCGGGATCGAGCGCC